>Ga0210017_1000236_pt1 | contig 44480 bp, 40 predicted proteins | sample CryGeyCG2014_020_FD_183966 | JGI IMG/M metagenome (GOLD analysis project Ga0210017, IMG submission 183966) | Groundwater microbial communities from aquifer - Crystal Geyser CG08_land_8/20/14_0.20 (SPAdes) (version 2) | ecosystem: Environmental > Aquatic > Deep subsurface > Groundwater | place... | reverse complement strand
TTTATATCTTTTATCCTGAGGGTGAACAGCTACGGCAGTATCTCCCAGCATTGTCTCGGGCCTAGTCGTCGCAACCACAATATATTTTGAACTTTTTTTAATAGGATATTTTATATACCAAATCTGCCCTTGAATTTTTTTATGTTTTACTTCAAGGTCCGAAAGGGAAGTTTTGTGGTAAGGACACCAATTTATAATTCTCCTTCCTCGATATAAAAGTTTGTCTTTATATAGTTTTTTAAAAGTTTCATAAACAATTTTTATAATATCTTTATCTAAAGTAAATTTTTCTCTTGACCAGTCAGCCGAAGCCCCAAGAATTTTTAACTGCTGACGACAAATTTTTCTATTTTTTTGAGTAAATTTCCAAATGCTTTGGAAAAGTTCTTCTGGAGTGGCCTTTTTGGCATCTTTTGGTTGGCTTTTATCAAAGACGACCTGGGTTTCAAAACCGGCATGGTCGAATCCTGGTAACCATAATGTTGGTCGTTGGTGCATTCGCCAAAAACGCGTCAAAACATCCTCGATAGTAACAAAAACGGCGTGCCCAATATGCAAAGGACCATTAGCATTGGGCGGTGGCATTAAAATAGAAAAGGGTTTTCTTTTCAAAGATTTTTTAGAAAGTCTGAGAAGTCTTTCTGGTTTGAAGAACCCATTTTTTTCCCAAAAAGAATAGATTTTCTTCTCAGTCCTTTGAGGATTGTAGCATTTTCCCATAAAAATATTTTAGATACTCTAAACTGTTAAAGTTAAATAAGGGTTAAAATAATTATAAAAGCAAAATCTTGAAACTAATAGTTTCTTCCAATGATTAAAAATTAATTTCTCTAACGACTTTTTATCCCTAAAACTCGACTTTTACTGGGGTTTGGCAGCAGAAAAAATCTCGCGCAAAGCTACAAGTAAAGCGGCGGCCGAAGCAAAAGCAGTGAAATTCTGAAATATCGTCTTTATTATTTCTGTCAATTCACCAAACTGAATGCCAGCTATTCCGACAATTACCAAAGCGATAACTGCTGTCAAAAAAGCAGTGGTCTCTCTTTCCCGAATATGAATTGCTCCCACTAAAAGTCCCAAGACAAACAAAATGATTGATAAATAAGGTATAGCAGAAAAACCCGAAACCACTGCTATTATCAAGCCAGTTAGAAAAGCAAATCTTCCAAAAGGAGTGATTTCTTTTTTAATCTCTTCCGCACTCATAAATTATTTTAAATTTAAATTTTATTCGACCTTTATTGCAAATTACAAGAATTTACTATTTTAATAAATTCCTGAGGAATTAAGGAGGCCCCTCCGATTAAGAGTCCTTTAAAACCAATGTTAATATAATTTTTGGCATTTTCTGAATCAACGCTTCCTCCGTAAATAATCCTAATATTTTGACTAAGGTACCGAGGTAAAATTTCGATTAACTCTTTTTTAATAAATAATAAGGCCTTCTTTGCCTCATCAGGCGAACAGAAATCTCCCGTCCCTATTGCCCAGATTGGTTCATAAGCGATTACCAAATCGCTAGTCGGTAATGAAAAACGGGAAATGGGAGAAAGAATCTCTTTTAATTGCCTTTTTAAAACTTTTTCAATTTTCTTTTCTTCTCTTCCTTCTTTTGTCTCCCCAATACAAAGAATTGGCGAGAGTTTATTTTCGAGGATGGCCTTGAGTTTTTTTGCTATTACCTCGTCAGTTTCTCCAAAATAAATTCGCCGCTCACTATGACCCAAAATCACATATTCAACCCCTAACTCTTTTAACATTAAAGGAGAAATTTCGCCCGTAAAAGCGCCGGAATTCTCCCAAAAGCAATTCTGGGCTCCGACTTTCCAAATACCTTCTTTACTTTTCAACAGAATTTTATCTCTGACAACTGGTAGATAAACAAATGGAGGTACAATTATAACTTCAGTATTTCGAATTTTTTTTATCCCTTTTTTAATTTCTCTCAATAAATTTTCCGCTTCTCTCTCTGTTGAGGGATTACACTTCCAATTAGCTATTATAACTATTTTTTGGTTCACATTTATAATATTTAAGTTATTTACCATTATTAATCAACTATCTCTCTTTCGTGTCTCTATCCAAAAGCAATCTCCATAATATTATTTTTTTATCTTTTATTTTACTTAAACTCCCAGGCCTTCCCAAGAGTCGTTGTAATAAGACCAAAATAAATGCTGGAATAGCAAATATGACAACTGATTCTACCGATAAATAAAAACCTAAAACTATACTTGTTATACAAAAAAGACTCATCCCGATAGCTGCGCCCATTCCTTTAGAGAAAATTTTAGAAAAAATCCATAATAAGGCAGAGGGCCAAAAAATCTTTGGAGAGAGGATTAATATAGTCGCAATACATACTGATCCTCCTCTCCCGCCCCAGAATTTTAAAAAAATCGGCCACATCTGCCCACAGAGAGCAAAAAGACCGGCTATCGCCTGGATATTTTCTGGGAACCCTAATTTATAAGCCCCCCAAACTGCCAATATTCCTTTAAAAATATCAAAAAAACCGGAAACTACACCGGGTAGAAAACCTATATTGTGAATAATATTAGAACCACTTAATTTCTCTCTCCCAATTTTTCGGATATCTTTTCCCGCTACCCATTTTACAATTAAATAGCCATTAGGTATGGAACCGACCAAGTATGAAAATAAAAACCAAAGATACTCAGTCATATTTTTAATTTAGGAAAATAACTCTTCTTCTATTTCTAAAAGTCGATTATATTTAGCAACTCGCTCCCCACGGTTTGGTGCTCCGGCTTTAATAGAGTCTGCTCCAATTCCCACCGCAAAATCGGTAATAAAAGTATCGCAAGTATCACCACTTCGATGAGAAACCATAATTTTCCATTGGTGTTTTCTTGCTTCCTTTGCTGCTGTAAGTGCTTCAGAAAATGTCCCTATCTGATCCGGTTTTAACAGTAAACCATTGCAAGCCCCTACTTTGCTTGCTGTCTTTATTCTCTCAGGATTTGTTGCTAAAAGGTCATCACCAAAAATAGTAATTTTATTTTTAAGTTTTTGGGTAATTAGGCTAAAATTTTCCCAGTCCTCCTCAAAATAAGGATCTTCTAAAGAGATTATAGGATAGGTCTTGGAAAGATTAAGATAGTATTTTAAAAGTCCTGAGCCAGTAAAGATTTTATCTTCGAATTTATAAGAATTTTTTTGATAAAAAGTCGAGGCGGCAATATCAAGAGCGATTTTGATTTTTGAAAGATAGCCAGCTTTTTTTATTGCTAAGGAGATTAAATCTAGGGCTTTCTCGGCACGGTTTAAGAGAGGAGCAAAACCTCCTTCATATCCGACATTGGTAGAAGCTTTACCATATTTTTCATTCAGGATTAATTTAAGAGTCTGGTAGATTTCTGAACCTATTCTTAATTGCTCTCTAAAAAGTCTTATCTGGGGAATAATCATAAATTCCTGGATTTGGAGGTTATTCCCCCCATGAAGGGCTCCTTCAATTAATAAAAGAGAAGGCTGAGGTAATTTTTTGATTTGAGTCTTTTGTTTTCCATAAAAAATCTGGGCAATATATTTATAAAGGGGTATCTTTTTGACTTGGGCCCCGGCTTTTAAAACGGCAATACTAACTCCTAGTATTGCATTGGCTCCAAGGCAAGACTTCTGCTCAGTTCCGTCTATTTCAATTAACATTTGATCAATCCTTTCTTGCTTTAAAACGCTCTCCCCTTTTAGCCTTGGGGCAATTATTTGATTAATATTATTTACTGCTCTTTTTACCCCTTTACCAAAGTACCTTTTTTCTTTATCTCTTATTTCCAGGGCCTCATATTTTCCTTCGGATACTCCAGAAGGAACGGAAAAATTAGATTCTTCTGAAGAAGTTTTAAGATAGACTTTCACTGTAGGATTTCCCCTTGAATCAAGAATCTCCCTTGCTTTGATTAATTTTATTTTGGATTTTTCTTTCATAGATTATTTAGTTCTTCTTCGTCTCCTTCTTCAGAAAGATAGACATCTCGTGGCTTGGAACCTTTACCAGGACCAATTACCCCTCTTTCTTCCAGCATATCCAAAATCCTAGCCGCCCTGGCATAACCAATTTTAAGACGACGCTGTAAAAGTGAGGCTGAGGCCTTCCTTGCTCTTATTACCACTCTTTTTGCTTCCGCATATAATTCTTCATCGCTCTCTCCAAATTCTAAAAATTCAGTCTCGGCTTTGGGAGACTCTTTTAAGGATTCCTGAAGACTCTCTTCCGTTTCTACTTCAGATCTCTTTTCAGTCTTTTGAATATAATCAACTACTCTTTTTATTTCTTTTGGTAAAACCAAAGCTGCTTGAAAACGTCTGGGTTTGGTTGCTTCCGCCGACAAAAATAACATGTCTCCTCTCCCAAGAAGATGCTCGGCCCCTCCGGTATCAAGAATTGTCCTTGAATCCACCTGGGAAGCTACTTGAAAAGCAATTCGAGAGGTAATGTTGGCTTTAATAAGACCAGTTAAAACTTCTACCGATGGCCTTTGAGTGGCAAGGACAAGGTGAATTCCCACTGCTCGAGACATTTGAGCTAACCTTACAATACCTGCTTCAAATTCTTTCCCTTTGGCTGCCATAATATCGGCTGACTCATCGACAATAAAGATAATGTAGGGCAAAGGTTTATAATTTGTTTCTTCCTCTTGAGAAACTTTTTTCTTTTGTTTTTCTTCTTCTTTTAATTTTTCTTTCTGTTCTTGATTATAAATTTCTATATCTTTAGTTCTGGCTTGATGCAATAGTTCGAATCTTCTTTCCATTTCTTCAATTAACCATTTTAAAACAGGAATAACTTTACTATGTCTGGTTACCGGAGGACAAAGAAGATGGGGAATCAGGGCATAAGAAGTAAATTCTACCCTTTTGGGATCGATTAAGATAAAGCGCAAATCTCGAGGGGAATTTTTCCAAAGTAAAGATAAAATTAAAGAGTTTAAAAAAACTGTCTTGCCAGTACCAGTAGCACCAGCGACAAGGAGATGAGGCATCGAACCAAGATTGGTAAGGTAAGGTTTCCCCTTTACATCCTTTCCTATCGGAAAACCTAAGGGTGGTAAAGAAAGAAATTCCGGAGAAGAAAGGAGACTTTTTAATCGGACTTCTGCTCTTTTTTGGTTAGGAACTTCGATACCTACTAACGACCTACCAGGAATAGGAGCTTCAATCCGAATAGGATGAGCAGCAAGGGCCAATGATAAATCTTTTTGCAAAGCTAAAATTTTTGAGAGCTTTACTCCTTCGGCTGGTTTTAATGTATATTGCGTGACAGTAGGACCGATATTTATTTCTCCCATCTCTACTTCAATCCCAAATGTCTTTAGCGTTTTTTTAATAATCTGGGCATTTATTCTTAAATTTCCCGCTACAGCATGATTTTCTTCTTCCTCAAGCAACGCTAAGGGAAGAGACTTATATTGAATAGCCTTTTTTGTCTTTTTGATAATCTTGGGAGCGGCAATTTTAATTTTTTCTTTTACCTCTTTGATTGGGGAAATTTCTCTCACTTTTAAATCTACTTCTCCTTCTTTAAATTTTAATTGTTCTTTTATAACTTCTTTTTTAGGCTTCCGTATCTTTATAATTGGGGCATTAAATAAAAGAGAAACTGAGATTAAAGAAAGAAAGATAAAAAAAATCCAACTACCTAAAGTTCCAATAAGACTTTTTGGTAAGGAAATTAAAATTTTTCCCAAGTATCCCGCAAGGTTTTCTTGAGATAATTCCATTATTGAAAAAATAGAAATCAAACATAAAATCCCTCCCAAGATTGTAGAAAGATAGGGTGAAGGACGTTCTGATGACAAAAAAACAATGCCCACTAAGAAAAACAAAATTATGATTACCCAAGCACCCTTGCCAAAAAATAACTCTAAGATTTTAGCCATGCCATCTCCTATTTTTCCAGTAAAGCCGAAAATTGATAATATAAAAAATATGCCAAGAAAGATAAAAACTATTCCCCAGATGCTCTTGCTAGTATCGGGTGAAAGATTTAAAGAAGGGATTTTTAGCCTTTTTTTCTGGTTGTTTTTCTTATTTTTACTCATATATTCTTAATATTTTATCTAAATTTGAATAGAAAATAAAGAGGAACTAAAAAAACCGAGTTAATTTTTGTTTTATTTTTATAATCTCGGTTATTTTAGGATTTTTGTTTCTTAATTTTTAATCTTTTTTCTTGAATCCTGTGCCAACCGGAATGAGTTTGCCAATAATAACGTTTTCTTTAAGACCTCTTAATTTATCTTCTTGTCCTTCTAAGGCTGCTTTTATTAAAACCCTCGATGTTTCCTGGAACGAAGCGGCAGAAAGGAAGCTATCAGTTGAAAGAGCAATTTTAGTAAGTCCTAGTAAAATCGGCTTAGCTTTGGTTTCTTTTTTCCCAGATTTTTTTAACCTTTCATTCTCTTCAGCAAATTTTGTCCTTGATACAATTTGCCTCGGTGAGAAAATAGAATCACCTACCCTAGTAATCTTCGCTCGTGAAAGCATCTGATGTAAAATGGTCTCGATATGTTTATCATGGATAACCACTCCCTCCCCAGTATATATTTTTTGGACTTCTTTTAAAATATATCTTTGAGTTTCTTCGGCACCGGCTACTTTAGATAATCTTTTGATGTTTATTCCTCCTTCAAATATTGGCTGACCCGGGAAAACAACTTCCCCTTGTTTTACCAAAATTCCGGTCTTTAGAGGAGGAACTCTATATTCTTTTTTCTCTCCTTTTTCTGTCTTAATTCTTATTAAAATACCATCCTTTTTCTCAATAATTTTTTCTACTTTACCTTTTTCTTCAAAAATCATCGCTTCATTCTTTGGAGGGCGGGCTTCGAAAAGTTCTTCAACTCGGGGAAGACCCAATGTTATATCCCCCAATCCTGCTACTCCCCCCATATGAAACGTTCTCATTGTTAATTGAGTTCCTGGCTCCCCAATAGATTGAGCGGCAATTATTCCCACCGGACTTCCTAGCTCAATCAATTTGTGAGTAGTTAAGTCCAGCCCATAACACATCTGACAAATTCCTGTAGGACATTTACAAGTCAGGGGGGATCTTACTCTTATTTTTTCAATATTTGATTTTTCAATTAACCTTACTAGTTTTTTATCTATTATATCTCCCTTTTTGAGAAGAATTTTATTATCTATCTTTATATCTTCCAGTAAAACTCTTCCTAGTATTTTTTGAGAAAAATCTTGGTCAATCTCTTCGGCTTCTTTTCTGGAAATCACAATCCCTTTTCTATCGTGGCAATCTTTCTCTTTTATTATCAATTCATGAGCCACATCCACCAATTTTCTTGTCAAATAACCAGCCCTCGAAGTTCTCAGGGCAGTGTCCGCTGTTCCTTTCCTTGCGCCATGACTAGAAATAAAGTACTCTAGGGTAGTGAGACCTTCTTTATAGCTGTGTTTAACCGGCAATTCAATAATCTCTCCAGATGGACTAGCTACTAACCCTTTCATTCCTGCCATTTGAGCAGGTTGAGACCAAGAACCTCGAGAACCCGAGTCAATGATTGAAAAAACAGAACCAAATTTAGGAAGACTGGCTGGGACCAATTTGGCAATGTGATTCTTAACTCCTTGCCAAACTTCGATAATCTCCGTTCTTCTTTCCGTATCAGATAAAAATCCTTGAAGATACTGCTTTTGAATCTGCTCTTCTTGCTTTTCTGCTTCTTTAATTAATGTCCCTTTTTCTTTGGGAACAGCCAAATCATCCATCCCCCAAGTATTAGCTGATAAAGTAGCGTATTTAAATCCTAAGTCTTTTATTTTATCTAAAACCGGAACTATCTTTGTTTCGCCATACTTTTCTATAAGATCTGAAATAAGTTTCTGAATTGTTTTTGAGTTTTGGGTCTTATTTTGATAGGGAAAGTCCGCTGGTAAAATTTCATTGAAAATTAATCTTCCAACAGATGTCTCAATAAAATCTTCTTTGAATCTTACTTTGATTTTAGCTTGAATGTCTATTTTTCCAAATTCATAGGCCAGTTCTGTTTCTTCGCTTGAAGAAAATATTTTCCCTTCTCCTTTTACACCAGTTTTTAATTGGGTCAAAGAGTAGCACCCCAGGACCATTTCTTGCCGGGGTATAGCGATGGGCAATCCAGTGGCGGGCTTCAAAATTCCTTTTGTAGAAACCATCAAATTCCTTGCCTCCTCTTGGGCCTTTTTTGATAAAGGTAAATGAATTGCCATTTGATCCCCATCAAAATCAGCATTAAAAGCTGGACAAACCAAAGGATGAATTTGAATAGCTTCGCCCTCAATAAGGACAGGTCTGAAAGCCTGAATAGAAAGTCGATGTAAGGTAGGAGCTCTATTTAAAAGCACATATTTCCCTTTTATAACTTCTTCTAAGATTTCCCAAACTTCCTCTCTCTCTTCGGAAATCAAAATTCCTGCTGATCTTACATTATGGGCGAGCTTCCGTTCTAAAAGTTTATTAATAATAAAAGGCTTAAATATCTCCAAGGCCATTTTCTTTGGAAAGCCTATTTCTTCAAATCGGAGTTCTGGACCTATTACTATCACTGACCTTCCAGAATAATCCACTCTTTTTCCTAAAAGATTCTGACGAAATCTTCCTCGCTTTCCTTTAAGAATATCAGTAAGACTTTTAAGCTGTCTTTGCCCGCCTATTGAAGGTTGAACCATTTTTGTCCTGCGCTTGGAGTTGTCAATTAGGGCATCAACAGCTTCTTGGAGCATTCTTTTTTCATTTCTAGTAATTACTTCTGGTGCTCCAATCTCCTTTAGATATTTCAGCCTATTATTTCTATTAATAACCCGACGGTATAAATCATTTAAATCAGAAGAGGCATATCTTCCGCCGTCGAGTTGGACCATTGGTCTTAGGTCCGGTGGTAATACGGGCAAATAAGTTAAACACATCCACTCTGGCCGAATTCCTACTTGAATTAAGCCTCTGACCAGTCTTAGCTTTTGGAGGACTGCCTTTTTAAAGCTTGCTGTTTTATATTCTTCCTCTAATTCCTCCTGGACCTTGGGAAGATCGATTTCTTGAAGTAATCGTTTTATAGCTTCTGCTCCGGTACCTGCCTTGAAACATTCTCCATATTTTAAAGAGACTTTTCGATACTCATTTTCCGAAAGAATATTTCCTTTTTGAATTAAATCAATTTCTTCTTTCGCTTTTTTAAATTCTCCTTTCAGTTCCTCTTTTTCTTTCCTGCCCCGCTCTTTTTTCTGGCGATTTTTAAACTCTCCTTTAATTTCTTCTAATATTTTCTTTTTAGCTTCCTCATCAGTATTGGTAATTATATAGGCCATAAAATAAACCACTCTTTCTATTTGCTGCATTGATTTTGAAAGCAAAAGGCCAATTCTTGAAGGAACTCCACGCAAAAACCAAATGTGGACTACCGGAGCCGCTAGTTTAATATAACCCATTCTTTCCCGTCGGACAGAAGATTTTGTAACTTCGACTCCACACTTATCACAAATCACCCCTTTGTATCTTATCTTGCGGTATTTACCACAATAGCACTCGTAATCTCGAGAAGGTCCAAAAATTCTCTCACAAAAGAGACCATCTTTTTCGGGCCTCTGAGTGCGATAATTAATAGTCTCCGGCTTTTTAACTTCGCCCGCTCCCTTGCCAAGCGTTTTTTCAGACCAAGACCAAGACAAAATTTCTTCTGGAGAAGAAAGACGAATTTTTATACTTTCAAAATCTTCTACCTTTAGCATAAAAATTTAGAAAGTTAATCCTTGCTAGATTTTTTTATTAATTCGACGTTCAAACTTAATGATTTAAGCTCGGCGACTAAAACATTAAATGAAGAAGGAATATTAGGAGTTTTAATTTCCTCTCCTTTAACAATTGCTTCGTAGGTTGCGGCTCTACCAGGAACATCATCTGATTTTATAGTAAGCATTTCCTGTAAAGTATAGGCTGCTCCGTAGCCCTCCAGTGCCCATACTTCCATCTCTCCGAATCTTTGTCCTCCAAATTGGGACTTCCCTCCAAGAGGTTGTTGAGTAATTAAAGAATATGGGCCAATTGAACGGGCATGGATTTTGTCCTCAACCATATGGATAAGTTTTATCATATACATATATCCTACCGTTACTCTCTTTTTAAATGGTAAACCTGTTCTTCCGTCAAAGAGTTGGACTTTTCCGTCTTCAGGAAGTCCTGCCTTTTTTAATTCCTCTTTTATTTGAATTTCGCTAGGACCATCAAAGGATGGACAAACTGCCTGGTAATCTAATTTTTTGGCGGAAAATCCTAAGTGGGTTTCGAGAATCTGACCAATATTCATTCGGGAAGCCACTGAAAGAGGGTTTAAAATGATGTCTACAGGTGTACCATCTTCTAAAAATGGCATTTCTCCCTCAGGTAGAATTTTAGAAATAACGCCTTTGTTACCATGCCGGCCGGCTAATTTATCTCCTACTCGAATTCCTCGTAAATAAGCTATTTCAACCTGAATTCTCTTTATGACGCCGGGCTCCAACCTCTTCCCTTTTTTTCGATCGAAAATTTTGACCCTAATCACCTTTCCTCTTTTCCCGTGAGGCAAGACCAAAGAAGTATCTTTTATCTCTTTTGCTTCTTCTCCGAAAATTTTCTTTAATAACATTTCTTCCGGAGATAATTCTTCTTCACCTTTTGGCGAAACCTTTCCTACGAGGATATCTCCCTCCTTCACTTCTGCTCCAGTCCTTATAATTCCGTCTTTATCTAAATTTTTGAGTTTTGTTTCCGAAACATTTGGAATGTCATTAGTAGTAATTTCAGGTCCTAATTTTGTCTCTCTAATATCGCAAGTGAAATCCTCAATATGGCAAGAGGTAAAAACATCATCTTTTACTAATCTTTCTGAAATTACAATAGCATCTTCGTAATTAGCTCCATACCAAGGGATGAATGCGCACAAAAGATTTTTACCTAAAGCTAATTCTCCTTGAGCGATAGCCACTCCGTCGGCCAAGACATCACCTTTTTTTACTTTTTGGTCTTTTTCTACTCCTGGCCTTTGAGAAATACTTGTATATTGGTTTGACCTTACAAAATTTAATAGAGGATAAGTTTTTTTAGCTCCTTTTGTTTGAAGAACAATATGAGAGGCGTCTACCTCGGCAATCTCTCCATCGTCCTCAGCAAAAATAACCTGCCCGGAATCTCGAGCCACCTTTTCTTCCACTCCAGCGGCAACAAGGGGAGCTTCCGGACGAAGGCACGGAACAGCTTGCCGCTGCATATTTGAACCCATTAAAGCTCTATTGGCGTCGTCATGTTCTAAAAAAGGAATCGAAGAAGAGGCAACTGATAAGATTTGTTGGGGTGATACATCAATATAATCTATCTTTTTTGCTTCAATAGTTCCTGGCTCGCCTTTAATTCTTGCCTCTATCCTTTTGCCCAAAATTCTGCCCGAAGAATTTTGAGGGGTAGTTGCTGGGGCAATATTATATTTCTCTTCTTGATAAGCATTAAGGTACTCTATTTCTTTTGTTATCTTCCCTTCTTTGACTTTAAAATAAGGAGTTAAAATAAAGCCGAGGCGATCAACTTTAGCAAATGAAGCAAGATGGGTAATCAAACCTACATTTTGTCCTTCAGGAGTTTGAATAGGGCAAATTCTCCCATAATGGCTTGGCTGGACATCTCTTACTTCAAATCCGGCTCGCTCTCTGGTTAATCCTCCGGGACCCATAGCTGAAAGGCGCCTTTTGTGCTCTAATTCTGCTAAAGGATTCTCATTATCCATGAATTGAGAAAGTTGAGAAAGGGTAAAGAATTCTTTAACCTGGGAAGCAAAAGGTCGAGGATTAATGATGTCTTTGGGGTCAGCTTCAGAGATTTCAATAGTAGACATTCGGTCTTTAATAATTCTTTCCATCCGAAGCATTCCCACTCGAAGTCGCGATTCCAAAAGTTCAGTTATAGTTCTGACCCGCCGATTACCTAAGTGGTCAATATTATCAGGTTCAGCCCTGGGGTCTTTATTTAATCTTATAATTTCTTTTAGGGTTAAAATAATATCTTCTAAAGCTAAAAGATGGTCTTTTTTTGAAAATGTTTTAATTTCAGGTTGAAATAATCTTTGTTGTATTCGCCATCTTCCTACTTCCGACAAATTATACCTTTGAGGATTAAAGAACATTCCGGTAAGATATTCTTTAGCATTTTCTAGTGTAGCGAGATCTCCTGGCCGGAGGTGGCTATAAATTTCCACCATTGCCTCCTCTTTATTCTTTGAAACATCCTTTTTGAGGGTTCCTTCGATATAATCTATTTCACTACCTTCAAGACTTTTTTCAAAGGTCTTTTTAATTCCTTCATTTCCTTCAAGGCCAAATATTCTTAAGAGAGTGGTGGTAGGTACTCTTCTTTTACGGTCAATCTTTACCCAAATAACACCAATTGAATCTGTTTCAAATTCTAACCATGCTCCTCGGTTGGGAATAATTTTCGCTCCAGCCAATTTTTTGCCATAAAATGTATTAATTGTAAAAAACACTCCGGGACTTCTAATTAATTGAGAAACCGATATTCTTTCAACGCCATTTAAAATAAAAGTGCCCCTTTCTGTAATCAAGGGGAAGTCACAAAAATAAACTTCTCTTTTAATACTATCTCCTGTGCTTTTAATTTTTAAATTACACAAAATAAATAGCGGCGCTTCGTAAGAAGCATTATTAGACTTTGCTTCTATCGGCGTCATCTCAGGCTCCTTTAAAATAAATTTTTCAAAATAAAGTTCGAATTCTTTACCGGCATAGTCTTTTATTGGAGAAAATTCTCTAAAGAGATTTTTGAGAGAAACTTTTAAAAAATTCTCATAAGAATCAAGTTGGAATTTTATCAAATTAGGATAAGGGAACTTAAAAGAATATATTCCAAAGTTCTTCTTTTTCATATTAGAAAATTTTTAAAAAATAGAAAACAAACCCAAAATAAAAAATGAGTCCCAGCAATACGGCTAAAAATTAAAAAAAATAAAGCAAAACAGAAAAGATAAGTTAATTATCTTAATTAAGATATTAATCTAAAATAAAAAATTTGTCAAGACCCCTTTTTTCTAATTACTCTACTGTGACTGATTTGGCTAAATTCCGAGGTTTGTCGACATCGCAACCTCGTAAAACTCCCATATAATAAGCAAAAAGTTGCAGGGGAATAACTGATAAAATTGGAGTTAACATCTCTAAAGTTTTTGGAATATAAATTACTTCATCAGCTAACTTTTTAATTTCTTCATTACCTTCGGTAGTAAGAGCAATAATCGAACCGCCCCTTGCTTTAATTTCTTGAATATTAGAAATCATTTTTTCGTAAACACTATCTACGGTGGCAATGGCAAAAGTAGGAAAATTTTTATCGATTAGAGCGATGGGCCCATGCTTCATTTCTCCTCCTCCATAACCCTCGGCATGGATATAAGAAATTTCTTTTAATTTTAGGGCTCCTTCAAGGGCAACTGGGTAGTTATATTTTCTTCCGATAAAGAGGAAATTTCTGAAATCTTTATACTTTTGAGCTAGTTTTTCAATACTCTCCTTTAAATTTAAAGTTTTCTGAACTAGTTCGGGTATTTTTAAAAGTTCTTTGGCAATACGTTGTCCCGTAACAAGAGACATCTCCCTTTGTCTCCCCAAGAGCAGTGTCCAGAGAGCTAAAACTTCGAGCTGTGAAGTAAAGGCTTTGGTAGAGGCTACGCCGATTTCCGGTCCGGCATGATTATAGACTCCGGCATCGGTTTCCCGAGCAATAGTTGAACCAACGGTATTAACAATCCCTAAAGCGAAAATTCCTTTTTCTTTTGCTTCTTTTACTGCTGCTAAAGTATCCGCTGTCTCGCCACTTTGAGAAATAGCCAGGACTGCGGTATTTTTATTTAGGATAGGCTTTCGATAGCGGAATTCTGACCCAAATTCGGTCTCTACCGGAATCCTAGCATATTCTTCAAGCATATACTCCCCAATAAGACCAGCGTGGTAGGCTGTTCCGCAAGCGACGATAATTAATCTTTTTATTTCTCGAAATTTCTCTTTCACGCTCTCCAGACCCCCTAATTTTGCCATGCCTTCTTCTAAGATTAATCTTCCTCTTTGAGAATCTCGCAAACTTTCTGGTTGTTCCATTATCTCTTTTAACATAAAATGAGGATAACCTCCCTTCTGAGCTTCTTCTACTGTCCAATCCAGTTCCGTTTCTTCTTTTTCTTTTAAATGATTTTCCAAATCAACTACAAAAAAATCTCTTGGCTTTACTACAGCAATCTCTTCGTCCCCGAGAAAAATTACTCTCTTTGAATAGGTGATTAAAGCAGAGGCATCAGAAGCAATAATCCCCCCATCTTTGGTTAAAGCCAAAACTAAAGGACTGGAATTTCTTGCTGCCACAATTTTTTTGGGGTCATCTCGGGCAATTACAGCAATCCCATAAGTACCTCTAACTAATTTTAAGGCTTTTCTTACCGCTTCTTCCAGGTTTCCCTTGAAGAATTTTTCGATAAGATGTGGAAGAACTTCTGTATCTGTTTCAGAAATAAATTTATGTCCTTCTTTTTCTAGTTTTTCTTTTAAAATCTTATAGTTTTCGATAATACCATTATGAACCACCCAAATATTCTTTTGGCAGTCACAATGGGGATGAGCGTTAATTTCTGTAGGTGCTCCATGGGTAGCCCATCTTGTATGTAAAATGAAAGGGGTTCCTTTAGCCCTAGATTGAGAGAATCTTTTTTCTAAAGAGGAAATCCTTCCAACAGTTTTTAAGGTAAAAATCTCTTTTGTCTCCTGATTTAAGACAACCATTCCCGCTGAATCATATCCTCGATATTCCAGCCTTTTTAAAGCCTCAAGGCCAATCCGGGGGTCGTCTTTTTTACCAATATAACCCACAATGCCACACATAAGATTTAGTGAACAAGCTTTTAATTATAAAATGTTTCCTATCTTATCATTTATTTTAAAAAAAGAAAAGAGATAAAAAATGGGCGTTAAACTAATTATTTAACGCCTTTTGGAAACTAATTTATTTATTTCTTTATCCATTAAGACCTCAACTTCTTTTGTTCATTCCTATTCTTGGCCGGTTTTTGGCTTTTGAAATTTAGGATTTTTAGGACACAAGTCGCAGAATGAATATCCGTTCAATTCCCTGTGGCATTTACTATTTTTATGTGGTTCGTAGCAACGCATTATCCATTCTTCATCGGTCCATCCTTTTTTCTTTTTCTCTTTCAGGGTTGGCACGATTATCATCTCTTCCGATCTTTCTAATTCCCACCTCCCAATTTTTTTCCTTCTTGTTTTCATTATTTATCCCTTTTTAATAATTCTAATTTAAGGATACCAAATGGCAATTTTTTGTCAAAATCAATCTTCTAAATTACGATATTCATTAATTTACCTTGGATAAAAATTATTTTTTTAATCTCTTTTCCCTCAATCCATTTTTCGATTTTTTCACGAGAAAGAGCGATTTCTTTGGCTTTTTCTTCTGAAATATCGGCCTCAACTTCGATTTTATCTCGCACTTTTCCATTAACTTGAACGATTAGAGTAATCCTCTTTTCTTTGATTAATTGAGGCTCATATTCTGGCCATTTTTCCTTAAAAATACTTGTCACTGTCTGCTTTTTGTTTGATACTAACTGGTGCCAAATTTCTTCACAAATGTGAGGAGAAAACGGAGCAAGTAATTTCAGTAATAACTTGTAAGTTGTGAGTTGTAAGTTATCTTGTTTTTCCATCCCATTTACCAAAATCATTAGTTGAGAGATCGCTGTATTAAACTTGAGATTTTCAATGTCTTCGGTCACTTTTTTAATAGTTTTATGAATTAATTTTTCTAATTCTTGTTGTTGTTTCTTGTCGCTTGTTGCTTGTCGCTCAATTCTCTCTCTTAATTTCCAAACTCTTTCTAAAAATCTCCTCATTCCGACAATTCCTTTGATGTCCCAGGAGACTGATTGCTCAAAAGGTCCCATAAACATTTCATAAAGTCGCAGGGTATCAGCTCCGTATTCTTTGATGATTTCATCGGGACTGATTACGTTACCCTTTGATTTTGACATTTTCTGACCGTCAGGAGCCAAGATTAAACCTTGATTCCTGAGTTTTAGAAATGGCTCGTCGAACTCTATTAATCCTTCGTCGTATAGAACCTTTATCCAAAACCTCGAATATAAAAGGTGCAAAACAGCATGCTCTGAGCCGCCGATATATAAATCGACGGGCAGCCAGTATTTAACCTTCTTTTTTTCAAATATTCTTCTTTTATTCTCTGAATCTACATATTTTAAAAAATACCAGCAAGAACCTGCCCATTGGGGCATGGTATTTGTTTCTCTTTTGGCCGGACCTCCGCATTTTGGACAGCGAGTCTCTACCCAATCTTTGACAATGGCTAATGGTGACTCCCCCGTTCCGGTTGGTTGATATTTTTTAATTTTAGGGAGCTTTAGGGGGAGATCTTTTTCTCGAAGTGGCACTGTACCACATTTTCTACAATGAACAATTGGTATTGGTTCTCCCCAGTAACGCTGACGAGAAAAAATCCAATCCCGAAGTTTATAATTAACTGTTCTCTTTGCCAGTTTTTTCTCTGAAAGCCATTCTGTAATTTTTTGACGAGTTTCCTGAGATGACATACCAGTAAACTTGCCAGAATCTACCAAGCGTCCTTCTCCTTCATAGATTTCAATTGGACAGATAGGTTTTGGCCAATTCGGACAAATTACCGTCTTAACTGGCAGATTATATTTTTTTGCAAACTCAAAATCTCTTTTATCATGGGCCGGAACAGCCATTATGGCGCCAGTACTATAATGAGGCAGAACATAATCAGCTACAAAAATCGGAATTTTTTCATTATTAGCTGGATTAATTGCTTTTATTCCTTTTAGTTCTATACCGGTTTTTTCTCTAATTTCACTAATTCTTTCTCTCTCGCTTTTTTTCTGAGAACTCTCAATATATTTTTCAACTTCTTTTAAATTTAAAACTTGAGATTTAAGATTAGAAATTAGTGGGTGCTCTGGTGCTAAAACTAAATATGTTGCCCCAAACAAAGTATCTATCCTTGTAGTGAAAACCTCCACCCAAAAACGGGATCCTGCAACTTGAAATCTAACTATTGTCCCTTCTGAACGTCCAATCCAATTTTTCTGCATCTCTTTAATCTTCTCTGGCCAATCAAGTTTATCTAAATCCTCAAGAAGTCTCTCGGCATAAGCAGTGATTTTTAAAACCCACTGTCTTAATTTTCGCTTTGTTACCTCTGTTCCGCATCTTTCACATCTTCCCTCTACAACTTCTTCATTAGCAAGGCCGGTTTTACAAGAAGGACACCAATTGATAGGCAAAACTGCTTCATGCGCAAGTCCTCTTTTATAAAATAAAAGAAAAAGCCACTGTGTCCATTTATAATAGTTATAATCTGTAGTATTTATTTCTCGCGTCCAATCATAAGAAAGTCCTATTGACTTTATCTGTTCCCTCATTTTTTTAATATTTTTCTTAGTAGAAATCTCAGGATGAATTCCGGTTCTCAAAGCATAATTTTCAGCTGGCAGACCAAAAGCATCCCAACCCATCGGATGTAAAACATTATATCCTTTCATCCGTTTATAATTGGCAATAATATCAGAAGCAACGTATCCTCTTGGATGCCCAACATGTAATCCTTCAGCCGATGGATAAGGGTACATATCCAAAATATAAAATTTCGATTTTTTTGAAAAATCTTTTGCTTTAAAAATTCCCCTCTTCTCCCATATCCTCTGCCATTTTCTCTCTATCCGTTGTGGATCGTAAGCCATTTTTTTCTTGCCCCGTACCAAAATTCGTTTTTTGGGGGGGTCAATTTTTCTGGGATTATATTTCATAAAAACTAATTATAAATAAATTTAAATAAACTAAATTTTACATTAGGATTTTTTAGAGAATTTTATTATATTTCCTTTTTATCTTTGCGATTATTTTTTCTTTATTAAATTTAATTCCTCTTATGATTTTATCCACTATTTCTATTTCTTCTAATATTCCTTCAATTAAATCATAATTTTTTGCCTCTTTATAGCTTACCCAGGCAAAATTTGTATTTTCTTTATTCAATAACACCTTGTCAGATTTCCAATCACAAAAATAACTAAGGACAACAACGGGCGTATTATCTGGACGAATAAAAGTCAAATCTAAAAGATATTTTAGTTCACTGACTTTAAGCCCCACTTCTTCTTTTATTTCCCGTTTTAGTGAATTGGTTACTGCAAAATACCATGAATCCGGAGTAGTTTTTTGCGTATTAACATAATCTCCCACTTTGAGGCCTCCACCAGGCACTGTCCACTTTCCAGGAAAAGCTTTTTTTGTAGTATTCCTATGAACAATGAGATATTTTCTATTTTTATGAATAATTGCTGTTAAAGCAATCCGATGAAGTTCTTGATTTTTAATTTTATATTTCATTAAAAATGGCTAAACCTTATACAGAATTTGATAGTATTTTTCTACTAATTTTTCGAATTTCTTTAGAATTTTAGATTTTACCTTTAGCTCTGGGTCATCTTCTAAAGGTAACCAGTTCAAAACAGGAATTGGCCACCCTTCTCTCTTTTCTTTTACAAAATAAGGTGGTGTTAAAACTCTAAAATAGGGCTTTTCTTTAGAAGTTACAAGGACTATTTTGGCTTTCCAAAATCTTTCAAGAAACTCTTTCTCTAAAAGCAGTTCTTCTTCTAATGCTTCTGGATCCGTTCTAAATTTTACCTCCAAAAATAAACTCTTTTTCTCTTTGGTTATGATTACAAAGTCAGGGATAGAAGAAATTTTTTTACCGGTTCTGCTTTCTCTGTTAAAAGATTTTTCAGATTGAATTAAATTTTGAAGGATTTCTCCATTACCAAAACGATAAACTTTATTTTTCGATTCTCTTAATAATTCCTCAACTAAAACCTCAGCTATTTTGCCCTTGAGAATATTTTCTGGATCCATATAAATTTTGGTGTAATACTTAATACAAAGTATCGCTTTTTACCCTTTCAACGTAGGTATTCTCTTGCGTATTTACTCTTATAATATTCCCTCTTTTTATAAACATAGGTACTTCGATTTTGGCTCCAGTTTCAATGGTCGCTGTCTTCGTTCCGGCTTGGGCAGTATTTCCTTTAAAATCGGGGGGACACTCAACCACTCTAAAATCCATCTTTATAGGAAGTTCAATATTAATTATTTTTTCTTGAAATGAAATTGCTTCTAATTCTACAGCGGGTCTTAAATATTGAGTTTTTTCTCCTAAGACCCCTGAAGTAAGTTCAAATCTTTTGGAGGGATTGTCGATTTCTGAGAAAATATATTTCCCCCGATGGCCAAAAATGAATTTTATTTTCTTTGTCTCAATCTCCGCTCCATCAAATTCTTCGCTCTGTTTAAAATTACGAGAAATAATAGCCCCTGTTTTAAGGTTTCTTATTTTTGTCTTTGATACTGGCCTTCTGTGCTGGCCCTGGGCAGTTATACTATATTCTAAAACCTCATAAGGTTCCCCCTCAAGTAAAAAAATCACTCCCTTTCTGAGGTCGTTGTACTTAAGCATAATGACTATGATTATATTTAATTAATAATCTATTAAATTTTAACACAAAATTAACTTTAATCAATATTAAAAAGTTCTATTTTTCTGGCTTTTCTTATATTTTAAGTATGTTTTTGTATAATAATATAAATAATTATGATTTTATGGTAAAAACCGCTCTTTTATATAATCCTAAAATCCGAGAATATAGTTTTGGTAAAGGACACCCTTTCACCAGTGAGAGATTCGAAATTTTTCTGAAATTTATCAAAAAGAAACTACCTAATTTTAAAAGTTTTTTTGGAGAAATAACACCTCCAACAGCCAGTAGTAAAGATTTAGAGTTATTCCACGCCAAGGAATATATTGAGATAATGGTCAAGGCTTCCAAAGGAACTATTTTGCCGAATATCTTTAAATACACAACCGTTGATAATCTGGATCCCGAAACCGGCTATTTGCCAGAAGGAATTGAGGAGGCTGCCAGAATGGTAGTAGGAAGTTCAATATTAGCGGGCGAATTGGTCCTAAAAGGGAAACCCAGCACCAGAGCAAAGCTCGGTGCTGGACTAGTCCCGCACCGAAACAAAGTTTCTGGTACGGGGTTTAAAAAAGCAATATCCCTTGGCGGTGGACTCCATCATGCTAAAAGCGAAAAAGGCGAAGGTTTTTGCATTTATAATGATGTAGTAATTTGTGCCAAAAAATTATTAAAAGAGGGGGTAAATAAAATCTTAATTTTAGATACCGATGCTCATGCCGGAAACGGAACTTCTGAGGCGTTTTGGGAAGATAATAGAGTTTTATTTATTGATATTCACCAAGATCCCCGAACTTTATATCCCGGAACGGGTTTTCTGGAGGAGATAGGTAAAGGAAAAGGAGAGGGTTTTACCGTTAATATTCCTCTTCCTATGGGAGCCAGCGACGATGCTTATCAATATGTTTTTGAAAAAATCATCTTTCCCTTGGCAGAAGAATTTAGGCCAGAAATAATTATTAGAAATGGTGGTTCGGATCCCTATTTTAACGATGGTTTAACTAATCTGGGATTAACAATAGATGGATTTAAAATGATTGGAGAAAATGTCAGAAAATTGGCAGATAAAGTTTCGCAGGGGAAAGAAGTTGATCTTATCGCCTCTGGCTACAATAAAGAAATATTGCCCTTTGCCTGGGCAGCATTAATCGCAGGTCTTCTAAATTTAAACATAGAATTAAAAGATCCAGACAAAAGTTTAGCTCCTTCCAAAAAATCAGGATTGGAAGAAACAAAGGAAATAGTTGAAGAACTAAAAAAAATTCTTAGAAATTACTGGAGATGTTTTCAGTAAAAAAAGACTCGAGGAATTTTCTCGAGCCGAAATCTAATTTGTTTTTGAAAGAGCTTTTTATTTACTTATGTGGTCTAAGGCCTGTTTTACTCTTTCTTCGATAGAGCCCGAAAGAACAATATATTTGATATTAAATTCATCTAAGCATTTTCTGAAACGGCGATCGATCTCTTTTTGAAACTCTGGGTCAATACTTCTTATCCCGTCCTCTTCCATCGGAAATTCAATAGGGAGATAGAAAACAAAATCGTAACGAACAACTCTTTGAACAATTTTCCTGATTACTTTTTTTACATCTTCGTCTTTTAAGACTAAGTCGCCATAGACCACATAATCGAACAAGGATTTGTCAGCAACCCAGCTTTCGGGAGTAACGGTCTCTAATTCCCATTGTCGAGCCACAAGCCACAACTGAACTTCTGGGGGTGTGTTTTCGTTGATTGTAAACCCCTTTTTTACCGCCTCTTCTCTTACTATGTCTGGGATGTAATTGCAGTTCAGCCTTTGCGCTAAATGTTTAGCTAAAGTGGTCTTGCCTACGCTATGAGAACCTACAATTGCAATTTTCATATTTTACCTCCTTTGGACCTTTTTTATTCTGTTTTAAAATTAAATCGGAATTTCAAAAAAATCAAGTGCCAATTTCTGGTAGTGATTTTTAAAAAAATAGGCCGCGATTAAATCCGGCCCATTCTTTCATAAATTCATTAGTAATCTTCAATCTAATAAATCACAAAAGAATCAAATTTTAAATAATTCTTTAGTGTTTTTTATAGTAATTTCGGTAATCTCTTTAGAAGTTATTTTTTTTATTTTTGCAATTTTTTGAACTATATATCTTAAATATAATGGTTCATTTCTTTCACTCTCAAAAGGAGGCGGAGTTAGATAGGGACAATCGGTCTCAAGTAAAATCCTTTCCAACGGCGTTTTTTTTATATTTTCCTCGAAATTTATTCCTTCAATCTTTTTAAAGATTATTCCGTTAAAGCCAATATAAAATCCGAGTTGCAAATATTTTTTAAGTTGCTCTATATTGCCAACAAATCCGTGCATTACTCCTCTAATGTTAGATGTTGGATATTGGATATTGGAGTTTAAGACCTCTATTAGGTCTTGATGCGCCATTCGACAATGTAAAATCACTGGCAGATTTAATTCTTTAGCTAAAGTTAATTCTTTTAAAAATAAATCTTTTTGTTTCTCCTTAAATAATTCTAATTTCTTTTTAGTTTTCGGCTTATAATAATAATCTAAACCAATTTCTCCGATTGCCACTACTTTTTTAGCCCCCGCACCAGAAACTTCGTTTCGGTGCGGGACTAGTCCAGCACCGAGCTTTGCTCTGGTGCTGGGTTTTGCCAATCCCTTAATTTGAGCGGAGCGAAAATCAAGGTTCTTGCCGAGAGCAAGGTTCTTATATTTTTTAAAATCAAATTCTTCTTCGAAATGCTTTCCTTCAAATTCGTCTATTTTCCTTTTTATTAATCCAGTCTCAAGATTGATTGGATGCAAAGCTACCGTAGCAAAGACTCCATTTTTATATTTATTGCTAATTTCTACTCCCTTTTTTGAAGTTTCATAATTTGTCCCGATATTTATCGTCCAGATATTTTCTTCTAAGCATCTTCTAATTACCTCATTTCTATCTTTGTCAAAAGCGCTAAAATTTAGATGGGCGTGGGTATCAATTAGCATTTTAATTTAAACCCAGTATGATAATTTCGACTGGTTTTACCACTACGGGTCTTTCTTAAAGAACTTTAGTCGAAGTTGCTCTACTGGGTAAAGCTTTAATTCTTTTTTCTCCGTTAATTTTCACTAAAAAATCAAAAACCGTTTTGGGAACTAAGTTTTCCCATTTTTTATTTTCAACAATTTTTCTTCTTACTTGAGTAGCTGAAAGTCTATTAAAAAATAGGGGGTGTGATTTGACTTTTACTTTAATCTTTTTAAAACAATCTGCAGTCCAAGGATTTTGAGTATAAACTATTGCTTCTTTGGGCAACAGTTTTGCCATTCTCAAAACTTTTTTTGCCCAAAAAATATCATTACTATAATCCTTTACTCCATAAATCTTGTAATTTTTGATATTTGCCGTTGAGAGTGTCCTCTCTATCATATTTTTCCTTTCACTGAAAGAAAAGAGGTTGTTTCTCATTGAAGATTTGTCAATACTTCCAATCACAATTAAAATTTCTTTCTCTTTTTTAAAAAGCCATTTTATCGCCTTCAAATGTCCTTTATGTAAAGGTTGAAATCTTCCAATAAATATTGCCGGCATATTATTTAATTTTAGGAAAAAGAGGTTCGATCTTTTTAATTTTTTCTCCTGATTTAATATTTGTCCAACTATCCTTGTAACTTGGGTTTTTTACTAATATTTTTTTTAATCTGAGAGAGTTAGCAATCTTCAAGGCGGTATCTGGTAAAAAAATATAAATTTGCCAAGCAATTTGGTGAAGAGCATCTAGCAAACCATACAATACCCAATTCAGTTCTTTTTTCTTTCCATTTTTTGCTAACTCCCAAGGTTTATTTTCTTCAATGTATTTATCTGCTTCACTAATAAATCCCCAGATGGAAGAAAGTGCTTCATTAAATTGACAAGTGTTAGCTAGAGAATTATCAATATCTTGCCAAGATTTCTTCCAATTATGGATTTTTTTGTCAATTCTCAACGGATGCGAATCGGGATCCTTCTCTATCCTGGGTATTTTTCCATTACAATATTTTTCTACCATAGTTAAAACCCTTGCCACCAAATTCCCAAGACCTTGTGCTAAATCGGAATTATATCTTTTCTCAAATTTTTCAATAGTAAAGTCGCCATCTTCAGTGGAAGGAATTTCTCGTAAAAGAAAATATCTTGCTGCATCAGTACCATATTTTTTAACTAATTTAAAAGGATTAACTACATTTCCTAAGCTCTTTGACATTTTCTTTCCACCAACAGTTAAATAACCATGGACAAAAATTTGTGTAGGGAGAGGTAATTTTGCCGCAAGTAAAATTGCTGGCCAATAAACCGCATGGAATCTTAAAATTCCTTTACCAATGATATGGAGACTCGCTGGCCACCATCTTTTGAATTTTCTCTGACTATCAGCATAACCCACCGCATTAATATAATTAGAAAGAGCATCAAACCAAACCCAAATTTTTTGGCTCTTATCACCTGGGACATCAATTCCCCATCCCTGGGCCCTTTTTGCTGAACGCGAAATGCAAATATCTTCAAGTCCGGAGTTAATAAAATTTAATACTTCATTTTTTCGGGTTTCCGGAATAATTTTTATTTTATCATTTTTAATAATCTCCTTTAATTTCCCTTGATATCTTGTTAATTTGAAAAAATAATTTTCCTCTTCTACTAATTCTGGTTTTATTTTGTGCTCTGGGCAAAAGCCGTTTTCTAACTCACTTTCTTTATAAAATTCTTCGCATTCTACACAATAAAGGCCACGATAAGTTTTTTTATAAATATACTCTCTGCAAGCTAACCAAAGTTTTTGGGCTCCTTTAATATGGCGAGTTTCTGTGGTTCGGATAAAGTCATCAAATGATAAATTTAAAATATTTTTCAGTTCATAAAATTGTTTAGCATTTCTATCTACCAGTTTTTTAATAGGGAACTTTGCCTTTTTTGCTGCCTGGACATTTTTTAGACTGTTCTCATCGGTTCCGGTCAAAAATAAAACTTCCTCGCCCAAAAGTCGATGGTAACGAGCCAAAACATCAGCCTGAATTTTTTCTAAAGCATGACCACAATGCGGTGGAGCATTGACATAGTCAATAGCGGTTGTAATATAAAACCCTTTCGTCTTTGACTCAAGAACTTTGTTTTTCTTCGAAAAATAAAATTTTTTCATCGATATTTTTTAATTTATTGATTTATTTTATTAAAAATTATAACAAACTCGCCTTTTATTTTATCTTTTTCGATTTTTTCCATCACTTCTTCGATTCTCCCTCTATAAATTGTTTCAAATTTTTTTGTTAACTCTCTCGCAACCATAATTCTTATCTCTTGTCGCTTGTCTCCTGTCGCTAATTTTAATTCATTTAAGGTTCTTATTATTCTGTATGGTGATTCATAAAATATAACTGGATATTTAGAATTTACCACTTCCTCAAAAAATTTTCTTCTTTTTCTTTTTGCTGGTGGGAATCCCAAAAAGAGAAATTTTTCCATCGGAAAACCAGAAATTGAAGCAGCAGCAGTAACCGCCGAAGGTCCAGGAACTGGAGTAATTTTGACCTCCTTTCCTAACTCACTAATTAACTGACTAATTAATTTATTACCTGGATCAGAGATTCCCGGAGTTCCAGCTTCTGAAACTAAAGCTAAATTCCCCCCACCAGAAACTTCGTTTCGGTAGGGGGCTAGTCCCACACCGAACTTTGTTCTGGTGTGGGGTTTACCCTCTTTTAAAAGTTCTAAAATATAATTTATTTTCTGCAATTTCGAATGCTGGTGATAACTAAGAGTCGGTGTTTTTATCTGATAATGATCAAGTAATTTCTTTGTGGTTCTGGTATCTTCACAGAGTATCAAATCAACTTCTTTTAAAATTCTGATAGCTCTTAAAGTAATATCTTCTAAATTTCCAATGGGCGTTGCCACAATATATAATGTAGACATGCCAATTAAAAAACTCTTCTCAATTTTTTTAAGAAGACCATTTACCGCACCGGTCTCCCCAACGAGCAATAACTTCTCCCTCAATTCTGGCTTCAAGAACCTCGCATTGATTTGGGCATCCTTTACATTGAAAAGAAGTACATCTTATATCTTTCTCAGACACCTCGAAGCCAAAAAACTTTGTCTTTTTTGGGGGTTTTTCTTTCACAATAAGGGCTACCCCAAAAGCACCGGCAACTGTATTGTATTTTGGGATGATAATTTTCTCTTCTAAAGTCTCTTCGAATGCTTTCCTCATTCCAATATTCTCCGATACTCCTCCCAAAAACACTATTGGGGATTTTATATTCTTCCCTTTCGCAATATTTGCTAAAAAGTTCCGGACAAGGCCTTGACAAAGTCCTGCAACAATATCCTCAACTGAGTGGCCAATTTGCTGTTTGTGAATCATGTCTGATTCAGCAAAAATAGTGCAGCGGCTTCCAATGGGAGTCGGACTCTTTGATTTTAGGGCAATCTCACCAAATTTTTCGATAGGAATTTTGAGCCTGAAAGCCTGCGCGTCCAGGAATGCTCCTGTTCCGGCAGCGCAAATTAAATTCATAGCAAAATCTACGGCTACTCCATTTTCAAGAATAATAATCTTGCTATCTTGACCTCCTATCTCAATCACAGTTCTCACATCTGGAACAAAAAAGGCAGCTCCCTTGGCGTGAGCAGTAATTTCATTTTTTATTATATCGGCACCGGTAATAATTCCGGTCAATTGACGGGCAGAACCAGTACTTCCCACTCCATTTATCTGGATGTTTTTAGGTAATTCTTTTTTCAAAATCCTTAAACCTTTTTTAACTGCATTTATAGGATTTCCTTCTGTCCGAAAATAGAGAGCATGTAAAATCTCATTTTTTTCGTTAATAATTACAAATTTTGTAGAAATACTACCTACGTCAATTCCCAGATAAGTTTCCATATCTTTATTTATTGTATTTTATAAAATGATTATTTACTACTTCGGCAAAAGCCTCAATCCTTGTTTGAAGACCTACCTCGGCTACTTGTTCGTCCAAAGATAAGGATAAAAATGGAACGCCGGTCTTTTGGTGAATTTTTTCTAAAATTGGCCTGACAGTAGTTTCGGGCATACAACCAAAGGGTAAAAGTTGGATTACTCCGTTAAATCCCTCTTTAGCAAAATGGAGCATTTCATAAATCGCATCTCGACCATGTCCTCCTACGGTTGATTCCAAGTAAGGCATTATCTTTTTTTGAATTTGCCAATCTTTCCAAGGAAAAATTCCTTTTTTTAAATGATAAGTAAGGTTCATCTCTCGGTGTACCTCGATTCCTTCTCTGGCTAATTTTTCTTCTATTCCAAAATTTATACTCTCATCGCAAACCGTGTAAATTTCTCCAATTAGTCCTACCCTCGGGAGTTTTTTACTTCTATCAATTTTAATTTTCGAGATTTTTCCAAGAATCTCTTTTTTTATTTTGGTAAATTCTTTTTCATCTTTAACTTTATCTATCTTGTCAAGGGCCCATCTTAAAAATTTACTAGTTTCGCCCCTTTCTTTTTCTCTAGGTCTTAAATAATTGGCTATCTTCTCTAATTTTTCAATCAACCTTAATTTTTTAAATGCAAACCGTCCTGCTCCCCAAATTTGCAATAAAGAAGCACCGGAAATCTCCTTTATTTTTGAATAAATTTCTTTTGGCGAAGTTTTCAAAACAATAACATCTATATTATAACCAGCATCTTTTAGGGCCTTATTCTGAACTATCCCATAATATCTTTGACGACACGAACCTCCAACATTTTCTACCATTAGAACTTTTTCTGCTCCATTTTTTATCGCAACCAAATAGTTTCCAATATTCACTTTTAATGGAAAACAATAAAGTTCTGGCGCAATTTTTGAGCCTTCTTCAATAGCTTTTGAAGAAGTTTTCTCGGGAGGGATAAGATCTATCCCTAATTTTTCCAAAAGAGTTTTTATAGCAATAGTATAATTACCCCAGTAAGCAAAAGTATATTTCATATCTTCGCCCCGACCCCCGTGTTAGACACCTTCAGATTACTCCAAATCGCGAAGCGATTTGGAGGCCACATTTTGGGTGGCGGGTGGGTTGTAGTCTAACGCTCTTTTTCCGCCATAGGCGGGAGCTGTTTTTCCAACACGGGGCGAGCTTTTAAAGTTTACTTTAATGTATCCCAAAAAGCTTCCAGTCTTGTCTGAATCCCTGCTTCTCCTGTTTGCTCATCAATCATTAAATATAAAAAGGGAATTCTATGTTTTTTAAATTCTCTTTCAACAAATTCCTTCAGAACAGCATCACAACCGCACAGGAAAGCAGAAATCTCGATAGCCCCGGCAATATCGTAATTTAATATAGTATTAATTTTCCCCATTATCTCTTCTCCAAATTCCCAATGCAAACGCGGTGCTAAATTTGGGGTGGACGTTGATGGGATTTCATTTATAAATATTGCCTCCCCGCCCACGCCTTCAATTTTTCTCTTTATCCCTATATTAGCATACTCATCGTATAAATTATAGGGATGTGAAATTAGGATTATTTTTTTCTTTTCAGATTTTGCTTTCTGAAAGAAACTTTCTTCTGCTTCTTTTTCTTTTTGGTTTGTGACAGAAAAAGCTTTCTCAATTGCCTTTTTGACATCGGCATTTTTAGAAGTTTTCGCTATCGTTTTGGCAAATTTTTCGAGAGTTTTCTCGATTCTTTCTTTTTTTTCGTCGAGGGTAAAAGTTAAAATTTTAGTTTTAAGGAGAATTTTTGCTAGGTCTGGCATCCCAAAAAATTTGGGGCAGTACTCAAATACTTCTTGGGATTTGTAATATAAATTTTGGGAGCGCATCCTTTTAGTCTTGAGCCTGGGAATAAAAATCAAATCCACTTTATTTTCTAAGAAAAGCAAATGCCCAAATAAAATCTTCACCGAAAAGCAGGTTTCGGGATCGGCTATCTTCACTCCCATCTCTACAATCTCTTTATTTGTTTTTGGAGAAAGAACTACCTCAAATCCTAAATTTTGGAAAAACTCCTCCCAGAAGAAAGGTTGTTTCCAATAAAAAAGTGCTTGAGGTATTCCAAGAATTAGCTTTGCTCTTTTTGGAAATACCATAAAAAATTAATATTTTCTCTCTTTTAGTTTAACCAGTAGTGAAAGTTCGAATGAGCTTCGCCCAATTCAATATTATTGTTTAAATTTCTACTACTGGGTTTATCTTCAAGATTTTACCAACTTTTTCTTCAAAGAAAAACCTCGATAGGCATCGAGGTTTTCTTTTATAGAGAAATTTTAGCGCTGCCCACGATCTTCTCTCTTTTTCCGCCAACACTCTTTACAATAGATAGGTCTGTCCGGAGCTGGCTCAAAAGGTAATTCGGTAATCTTTGCTCCACATTCACTGCAAGTCCATTCGCCTTGATACGTGCGGCGCTCAAAATCTCTTGGTCTATCGAAAGCCATATTACTTAATATTGCTCAAATGTAATTCTTTTACAACTAAAAAGCGACCTTGAGATTCTAAAGTTTTAGGTCGCTTTACGGTAAACCTCGGTTTAACGAAGCTCCTTGGCGCCAAAACTTATAAATCTTCCTTTATTATATACCGGTAAGAAAAAAAGTCAACCCCGTTAGAACATTTGTCTCTAACGGGGTCAAGTTTTCATTAAAAAAGTGTTTTCTGATTTAATTTTTTCTCTTCTTCTCTATTAAAAATTTGCACTTTTCCATATTCCCCGTCATACCCAGGAATTATTTTAATCTCTCCTCTTCTGATTTTTTTTACCCCTTCTCCAACTTTCGGCGAAATTTTAATAATCTCTTCTATTGGAACATTGAGTAAAATCTCAAATTCATTACCAAAATAATTTATTAGTCTTTGATATTCCTCATTTACGATTTTTGAGGTTGGCGTTGTCTGGGAAAAAATCTCGGCAATTATTTCAACTAAGGGAACAATTTTATTAAAGGGACGGGCTTTGGTAGGCGTAAAGCCTTCTTCTCTATCTGCTAATGTATCTACTCGCGATAAAACTCCTACGGTAACTGGCCTTCCACAATTTGGGCAGATACCGCCATATTTTTTTCGTTCTGCTGGAGAGAGCCTAACCCGACAGAGTCGATGGCCATCGTAATGATATTTTCCTTCCTCGGGAAAAAATTCAATGGTAAAAACAAAACTTAAGCGGTCCCCAAATTTACTTTTCGAATCTAAAGAGCTATCTTTTTTAGGTTTTATTGCTTTAATAATTGAGTTATAAGTTAGATTTTCTCCTTCAAAGACATTGGCCTCCCTTCCAATTTTTGCCGGTGAATGAGCGTCAGAATTTGAAATTAGGGTATATTTATCGAGAGCCGAAAGTCTCCAATTCATTGCCGGGTCTGAAGAAAGACCGGTTTCCAAAGCGAAAATATAAGAGGAGAGTTCTTCAAAACATTCTCTTAAAGAGTCAAAGCCAGAGCGAGAGCCAAAAAGAGAATACCAAGGTGTCCATACATGGGCGGGGACCATCAGACATTCTGGTGAGGAATTTAACATAATTTTTAACACCTCTTTAACATCCATGCCTAAAATTGGTCTACCATCAGAGCTTAAGTTTCCCGACCAAGACAGTTGAGTATTAATTCTCTCTACAACCTTAAAAGATGGTGCAAATATTATTAAGTGAATTTTTCTAACTTTGCCGTGCTTTAAATAGATACAGCTTATCTCAGAAGTTAAAATAAATCTCACATTATTTTGCTGGTTGCTAAGTTTGTATAGTCCTTCTTCTGCTGGCTCTAATTTCGCTTTAAGTTCTTTTAACCATAAGGGGTGGGTAAAATCTCCTGTTCCCAAGACCGAAATGCCTTTTATCTTTGCCCATTTCTCGAGAGATTCAATATTCATATCTCTTGAAGTGGCCCGAGAATATTTTGAGTGAATATGAAAATCACAAATATAACGCATAATGTTCGGATTTGAGAGAATGTCTTATTTTTTGAGAAAAAAGAGAATCTCGTAAATCAATCCCCCTATAAAAACTAAACAGAAAAGCCAAACCACTGGGTCGGGGATATTTATCTTCCATTCTGGATTTCTATCAAATTTTACTTCAGCTTTCCGGGAAATTAATAATAAGATAACATCCTCAAAAGCGCCCATGATTACCCCAATAAAACCTATTAATAGGATAAGATACTCTTTATTCAAAAACACTCCAACAAGAGAGATTGCCATTACCAAGACCGTAGCCAAAGTTTTTTTCATCTTAAAATCGAGAATGAGAACATCTCTTAAGTAGATTCCAAAAGTTAAAAACGATGTCAAGATAGCCATTAATCCAAATAATAATCCTAAAAGAATAATATTATTTCCTAATTTTCCAACCAGGCCCGATATCGCCTCTTCCGATGTTTGATTGCCAGAAACACCTATTACCGCAAAACTAAAAATTGCGTAAAAAAATGCTGGAATTAGGGTGCCAATTATAATTGCTTTTTTAAGATCTTTTTCTCTCCCTCGAAGTATGTATCGAAGAGTAGGGATAGCCGGTGCGCCGGCAAGAGCAAAGAGGATTACGCCATATGGTAAAAAGAAGTTTTCTGGAGAAAATTCTGAGAAATTCTCACTATTAATTTTGGGCAGAGAGACAAGGAAAATTACTCCTATAATAAGCAACATTAAAAGAGAGATTGAGAGTTCAATTTTGGAAATTGGTGTAATGCCAAGAATAAGTCCTAAAGAAAGAATAATCCAGACTAAAAGACTGCAAATAAAAATAGGGCCATTTAAAATATTAGACAGGAATTCTCCACCAGCAATAATATAACAAATTAAAGTAAAAGGGGTACTAATAAAGGTAGAGATAGAAGCAAAATTTCCTCCTGCCTCGCCCAAATAGTTTTTAGCATACCCTGGGAGACGACAAATCGCTTTAGTTCTTAAGATTATTTCTCCATATATCAGGTGTAAAAGGATAGTGATAGCTGTTAAGATTAATAAATAAAAAATGCCAGGTAAAAATCCGATTTTAAACATTACATAAGGGATACTAAAGACCCCGAACCCAATAATTGTTCCGGTAAGAGTAGCTATCGCAAGAAGTAATTTAGAATCCATGAGATTATTTTTTCGTCTCAACCTTATCTATTTTTAATTTTTTGGATAAACTAAGAATGATAAAAGTAATTAATGTAGAAATTGTAGCCAAATAATAAAACTGGCACCCAATTGCCATTCCTATAGCTGCTGCAATCCAAAGACCAGCAGCGGTTGTTAGCCCTTCAATCTGAGCTCCTCGAAAAATAATTATTCCCGATACTAAAAATCCAATTCCCATGACCATGCCCGAGGCTATTCTTGAAGGGTCAACATTTTCATTAATATCTAAAAATCCTTCTCGAGATAAAGTAGTAAATAACATCGAACCAATACAAACTAAAGAAAAAGTTCTAATCCCTGCTTCTTTCCCAATGTATTCCCTTTCCATCCCGATTAAAGAACCAAGGAGAAAAGCCAATAATATTTGAAATAAAAATCTAATTTCGGGATTAGCTAAAATATCCATAAAATAACTAGCAACTATCAACTCCTAACTAGCGACTAATTATTGCTAGTTGATTGTCGTTCGTTGTCAGTTATATTTTATAAACTTCCCACCCTTCTTTTACTTTTTGATCTACTTTGAGTCCCACCTCCTGACCTTTCTTTGCTTCTTTTATGTCTTTATGGTCAATTTGCATTGACTGAACCGCTTGCTCAAATTCCATCTCTCCTTTTTTTATTTTAATTTTCTCTCCAATCTGGAGATTATCTTCTAATTTTACTATTGCCGCTCCTACCTTTGGAAAATAATGGGTAACTTTCCCAATGAGTTTTTCTTTTATTTCTTCCATAAAATTTTTAAAAATTTAACGACCTTTTAGAGTGATTTTTTCTCTTTTTGGATTAAATTAATAAGTTTTCTTATAAGGCCTTTGGGATTATTTTCATAAACAATTTTTCCCCTGCCTCGGTGGCCCCCTCTGACTATTTTTTCTATTATGTCTGCTGTGCCTCCGCTTCCAACCAGAACTCCTATGGGCTTCCTGTCTTCAAAAGCGATGGTAAATTCATTAAGGGTGCCTATTCTTCCACAAATAATAATAACCCCATCGGAAGCCCTTGTCATCAAAAGGTTCCGTCCAGCATAGTTAAAACCAGTATAAACTATAACATCAAAATAATCAGTAGGAAGATGATAGGTTTTAATATGTTCTGTCTTTGAAGCAGCGGGTGAAAAACCGATAGAAATACCACCTTCTTCTTTTGCTCCAATTGCCGACCAATAAGGGATGCCTGTTGTCGCTCCGGTAATTAAAATCCCATTTTGGCGGATAATTTCTCTGCCCACCTCCTTGGCAAGTTCTAAGGCAGCTTCTTTACAATGCGTTGTCACAGCTGCGCCGGAAACACAAATTTTAAAATGCTGACTATTAAAATCTTCTAAGGAACCATCCCTCAACAATTTCTTTTTCATATAATCATCCACAATTAAAAAATATATGATTATTATATTTTACTAACAAGGAGAGGATTTGGCAAGAGACTCTTGTTTTAACGACAGGCATTTGTTATCATAACCCTGTAAATAAATTCGATTTTTAAAATTCGAATTTTGCCTTTAACTCACCCGTAGATAAGCGGAAAAAAATATGCCTATAACAAAATCAGCAAAAAAAGCTCTTCGCCAAGCCAGAAAGCGAGAACGAAGAAACCTTCTCTGGAAAAATAAAATAAAAAAAATCAAAAAAGATATTAAAAGACTAATAGAAAATAAAAAGATTGCAGAGGCAAAGAAAATCTTACCTCAATTTTACAAGGCAGTTGATAAAGCAGCAAAAAACAATATTATAAAAAAGAATACGGCTGCCCGTAAAAAATCTCGATTAACGAAACTGATAACAATGGCCAAATGACAATGACTAAGTTGATAATGACACTAACAATCGATTTGTCAAAAGTCATAGTCGAAAGTCATAATCAAGGGTCATAGTCAAAATGGTTCTATTTCTTTACGGTCCGGATACTTTTCGTTCTAAAAGAAAACTGGCAGAGATAATTGGTAAATACCGCTTTAAATACAAGAGCGGTCTTAATTTTGCCAAAATCGAATTGTCTGAAGAAAATTTTCACGACTTTCGAGAAAGAATAGAGACTGTTTCCATGTTTAAAGAAAGGAAGTTAATTGTTCTTAAGAATGTTTTTTCTTTGCCAAAAACCCTAAAAGAAAGGATAAGCGAGTATCTAAAGAAAAGAAGACTTTTTGAGGATAAAAATATAATTTTAATTTTTTTTGAAGAGGGGGAAATTAAAGACAAAAACAAGCTTTTTAGATTGCTCTTCCAAAAATCCTTTAAGAAACAGGAGTTTAAAGAACTATCTTTGAACCAGGTGAGGCTTTTCATCAAAAAAGAGGTGGAAAAAATGGGGGGAGAAATCTATCCTTCGACCATTGAAAAATTATTATTTTATTTTGGGAATAATCTTTGGCAATTAGAAAATGAGATTAAAAAATTAATTTCCTTTAAAAAAGGAAAGGTTATTGAAGACAGGGATGTTGAAAATTTATGTGAGGCAAATATAAATCTGGATATCTTTAAAACAATAGAGGCAATTTCTTATAAGAATAAAAAAAGAGCAATGAAGTTAATTTTCGAACATTTCCAAGCAGGAGAAAATGAATTAAAAATATGGACGATGATAATTTATCAATTCCGCAATTTGATGAAAATAAGAAGCATTTTAGAAGAGAATAAAAAGAATAAAAGTTTCCAAAAATTGCGCCAGCAATTTCAAAAGAGCGGTATTCATCCATTTGCCATTAAAAAAACACTTCCTATCGCCAAGAAATTCTCTATAGAAGAATTAAGAAAGATTTATAAAGAGCTTTTTGAGTTTGATTTAAAGATAAAAACAGGAAAAATCGAACCGAGGTTAGGAATTGAGATGTTTATAATGGGGCTTTAAAAAACTTTATATTATTTTTTTAGCTCTCCCCTAACCCAATTAAAATACTCTTGACTTACTTGAATTTCAATGGAACCAATGAACGGTAATCTATCACTATGAATTTTCTTTACTTCTTTTTCAATTTTTTGAATATATCTCTTTAGAGTTTCTAAAATTAAGGTTGCACCTTTTGATGTCTCTATCTTACCACTTTTTGGTGGCCAGAAGTAAGCTGCTAAAAAACGCGGAACAATGTCAAAACAGGAAATTAATCTTTCCTTTAAAATCTTTTTGCCAATTCTTTCTGCCTCGTTTTTGCTATTACAATTTACTAAAACCCAAGTTATTTTAGGCATAATTGTATTTCTCAAAATCTTACAAAATAAATTATAAATAAGTTCCGAGCGAATATTTAACTAAATCCCGTTAGAAAGAGGTGATTTTCTTACGGGGTAAACATTGACGATATCCAGTCACCGATGTAATGGGTCAGAACTATGACTATAAAGGCGATAATTAAGTGCTCTCCGACTACTCTCCAAGGTTTCGTTTTTTGATCTCTAGCAAGCTTAAAACTAAAAATACAAAGGAGTGATAACCCCCAAATAATGCTTATCCAGATAGCCCTTGAAAGTTCAAGAAACAGTGCTGGAAGCATAAAGGTTAAGGCAAAAATAAATTTAGAAAGAAATGTTGAAATAGTAGACTCCCATATTTCTTTTTCCGTATGCTTTTCCTCTGCTTCTTCAGAAATATGAATGCCCAAGGCATCGGAAAAAGCATCAGCTATTGCTATGGTTAGTATGCCACCGATGACGGCAATCTTTGAATGGGTCCCAGAGTGCAACCCCACCATCAAGCCGAGCGTTGTAATAATTCCTGAGGTTAGACCAAAACTAAACCCAACTCTTAATGAATGTTTAATCATAAATTTAATTATAACAAATTAAAAAGCCCGAGAAAAACCCTCGCCCCGTTTTACGGGGCGAGGGGAAAAAAGACAAGGTCTTTAAATTTCGCACCAAGAAAGAGCCAAGGTATTAGGACCGGTTACGGTACCGACAATATTATTAATTATATTTAAAAAACCGACTTCGACATTTTTGAAATCTTTTACAATCATCTCTCTTAGTCTCTGAGCTCCTTCAAGATAATCACCATGAGTAATGGCTACTCTAATTTTTTTGTTTCCTTTCTTGATTTTTTTTGATTTCCGCTTCAAACTGTTTAAAAAGAGTTGTGGGTATATCTTTTGCGCCAGTCTTTATGCCAGCCGGGACCAATATTCCTTTTTTAAAAGTTAACAAGGGTCGGACTCCGGCTTTGGCAATTTTTCTAAGTAAAATAGCTACAAGATGAGATATTCGGCCACTGGCTTCTAACCATTTAGGGTCCTCAATCATTACAAAAAAACGGATATAGGGAACGAATTTTTCCATTTCATTAAAAATTTCTTCCGCTTCTTTACCGATTTTAATTAAGTCAATTGCTTTAAAAACTAAAAGTGCCTGGCCACAGCTGGCATTCAAAGAGTCAACGACAAAGACTCTTTTTTGTTTTTCTGGGTCTAAAAAGTTTTTTGCTTGGATTGCTGAATTATAAGTTCCAGAAAGTTTAGAAGTAATAGTAACACAAATAATTTTATCAAACCTCTCCAACTGGTCTTTATATTTATCTAAAAAATCTTTTGGTGATGGTTGAGAAGTTTTGCCAAAACTCTTAATTCCGCGTCTCTCTAGTTCTCTCATCTTTTGGAAAGTGTTTTCACCAGGAAGGTTTTCTGTCTCTGGCCAATCTAACTTTACAGGAACGATTGCTATTTGATGCTCCTTAATTATTTGCTGAGGCAAGTCGGCAGCCTCATCAGCAATGATACCAATTTTTCCATTGTAATTACTACAAATTAAGATTATTAAAATGCTAGACCTTTTAATATTTTCACAGTTATTTTAGCATATCTGAATTCTTCTGACTATATAGTAATTTCTTTATTCTATCAAAAAACCGCCACAGGGGCGATTTTTGTTGGCTGCGGAGTTTTAGTATACTTCGTTATTTCGTAGCTTTGGTGAAGGATAGCTGTGAGGCGTGGAGATTGTTAAAACCTATTTAGTTAAATAAAAATGGGGAGTGGTGGCTAAAATTATTTTAGTGATAACTTATTTAATTTTGCTAAGATCTCCGTTTAAGATAACCGGTTCCATTGCCAAAATTTCATCTTTATAGCTGATTTCGGGTACTGGATTTAAGAGAAATATTTTCTTGTTGTGCACGTGAGCAAATCCCATTTCCATTAAGGTGTTACCGCCAATGTAATTTTTAATATCATCTTTATCGTAATTCAAAACCAAAATAGCATCACTATTAACTATGCTATTGTAATACCATTTTATAAAACCACCGTCTTTCTTAACTTGAGCGTGATTTTCTTCAATTTTCTTCATTAATTCTGGATTTTTGCCAAGAGCTAAATCTTCCATTACTGAGCAGATTATTCCTTCGTGCCCCATTTCATTAAGTTTATCTCTCACCTTAACCATTTCCTTACGAAACATTACACTTCCACAAATGGTAATTTTCATAATATTTTAAGAATAAAAATTTCTTAAAAAATAATGTTTTATCCGTGAGGGCGAGGCGACTACCTTGAATTCAAATTGGCTGACCATCGTGGACAACGTTAGAACCATATTTCAGCGGTCAAATGAGTATATTTATATTCCAGACTTGAATTCACAGGTCTCAAGTATTCATTACCTGAACAAATAATCTCGTTGAAAAAGACCTTAACTCTTAAGAATATGGTGCTTTTTGAGAACTGCTACAGTGAGTTTAAGAAGTTGATGCCTGAGATGAGTCTTCTTTCTTTGGAGATTTAACTTTAAAGGTCATAAATGCTAAATTGTGTAGTTTGTTTAGATAGTAATAAAAAATAAAACCAAAAATTAGAGAAAGAACTATATGAATCCTGAAAATAGTTATCAAAAAGCTAGGAAACCATACTAAGGATAAGATTATTATATTAAAGGAAAGTAAAAATAAGTTTACTATTAAAAATATCTTCCCTTGGTTTATCTCTTGATAATTTCTGTGGAATTTATTGATATTTGTTTTATTAGAATGTCCATTCTTAATTGCATTCCCTAAGTCAATTATTTCAGAAATTCCAAAAGACTGCTTCGCCCAAAACTGAGTCAACTGAAAAGTTCCTTTATCGTTAATAGCCAAAGAAGCCTTCAATCTATTTAACAATTCTGAAAGTTGTCTATCGGACTCGGTAAAAAGAAACATATAAATTACCCAAACTAATGCAAGTATAGTAAGAAAATCAGTTCCCATACTTAAAAATTATCATCTTTTTATTTAATAAACAAGTTAATTATAAATAAAAATTGCCCAGCGATGGGCTTATTGTTTTAGCTAAAATTCACAAACATCCCCGTTTGCCCCTGCTGTTGTTTTTAATTGAAAAAAGTCTCATAGTATTTAATAATACTAAGGCAGAACTTACCTGATGAAAAATAGCACTTCCAAGTATGCTAATTACATTAAAGATAACTAAGAGAGCAGTAAAAACGTGTATTGTAGTTGCTATAAAAAGATCGTTTTTAATTATTTTAAAGATATTTTGTGATGAAGTTATAATTTCTGGGAGCGTAGTCAAATCATTATTTATCAAAACAACTTGAGATGATTCCAAGGTAATATCTACCCCTTTTAATCCCATGGCAATTCCAACATTTGCTTCGGTTAAGGCAGGTGCATCATTGATACCATCCCCAACCATAATCACTTTTTCCCCATTACTTTTAACCTTCTTAATAAAGTTTATTTTATCTTCTGGCAAAAGTTCTGAGTATATTTCGGTAACGCCAAGTTCTTTAGCAATATTATTTGCAACAATTTTGTTATCTCCTGTAAGTATGGCTAACTTAAATCCCATTTTCTTCAATTGGGTGAGAACTGATTTGGCTTCTTCTCTTAATAGATCAGCCATAAAAATGATTCCTACAAGTTTTTTATCCAAAGCAACAAAAATCGCTGAATTACCAGCTTTTTCTTTTTCCTGCACATCTGTTAATATATTATCCGAGATAGAAATACCAAATTCTTTCATCAATTTTAAGTTACCAATCAAGATTTTTCTTTTATTGTACTCGGCTGAAATTCCTTTGCCTTTTAAAATTTGGATGTCTTTTATAGGAAGGAATGTTAAATCATCCTCTTTTGCCCTTTTAACAATAGGACCAGCGAGATGATGCTCAGAATATTTTTCAACGCTGGATGTTAGCTGAAGCAAATCCTTTTGATCAAAAGATGAAAATGTAACAATTTCATTTATTTCCGGAGAGCCTTTGGTTAATGTACCAGTTTTATCAAAAACAAGCATATTAACTTTAGTGAGATTTTCAAGTGCTTCAGCATTTTTTACTAAAATTCCTCTTTTGGCTAAAAGGCTTATACCTATTGTTGTGGCAACCGGGACAATTATGGCAAAAATAACAGGTACCAGAGCAACCCATAGAGCCAACGCCTGTGAAATATCATGCCGTATAAAAAACATCACTATTACTAATAATATTGTAATTAAACTGGTAATCTCAGCATACCTGCTGGTGAAATGTGATAAAGGAGCTTTTTTTGATTGGGCTTTTTCTACTAGTCTATGAACTTGAGCAATAGTAGAATTTTCACTAGTATCAATGGCTTGCATTTCTATAACATAATCACTCAGATTTATGGCTCCAGCAACTATTTTTTCTCCCCCTCTCTTTTCAACTGGTTTTGATTCTCCGGTAATCACCGACTCGTCAAAAGAGGCCTCTTTGCTCAAAAGAATTCCATCCACCGGCACTCTCCCTCCCGCCTTAATGATTACAATATCCCCTTTCCTAATATCAGAATTTTTTACTTCAATAATTCTCTGCTTTTTTACAAAAGCAGTATTAGGTAATGATTTTGAAATATCCTTTATTGATTCTTTGACTCGCCACAAAATATATTCCTTGAAAATTTCTCCCAAAAGAATCAGTAAAACAAAAGTTGCCGCTATTTTAATCTGTCCTAAGAATAATAAAATAAAAATTGTAATTACAACAGGAAATTCTAAATCAAACTTTTTCGCTTTGAAGGAAGAAAAAATTTCAAGAATTAATGGCAAAACTCCTAACACAACACTTGTAATCAATAAGTAGTTTATCCAAGAGATGGAAAAAAAACTAAGTAGGAGTGCAACGATGAGTATAGTAACCAATGGTAAAAATCTATAAAGTATTTTCTTCATATTTTAAAATTCATAAAAATTGCCCAGCGATGGGTTTGCTATTAACCAAAGATAGGACATGATTTTGTTCTGGAGGAAGGTTTTTATTGGTCAAACTGATAAATTGCCATTTAAGCCTAGAAAATAAAAAAGCGAAAACTATACACTGCTTTCTATTGTAAGTTTATGGCCAAGGTTTGTCATCAACATAAATTTGTTTCAGAACCGCATTTCCATTTTCATCAACGCTTACTCTTGCTGCTACTTCCCGTCTCCAAAAAGTAAAATCTTGACCAGCTCCTTCTGGAATGAAATAGTCCTCAATACCATAAACGACATGAACCCTCGTACCGTAAGAGCTCGAAATTTTTCCTCTAATGAAAATCTTTCCCTCATCTGTAGGCTTTGTTTTTTGAATACCTCTCACCGCTACCCAATATTTCCCTTGTTGCTCAAGTGGCACATATACAGTGTCGCCGTCTTTGACTGGAGAGTAACTAAAAAGATAAGAGTCAAGATTAGAAATCTTATATTGGAAGGTAAGATAGTCTCCTCTTAGAGGGTCTCTCGGGTCTACTGGTTCTATCCGCAACAAAACCTCAGCCCCACCCGTAAGCACTGCCATTTTGAAAATAATAATACTGAAAATAATAACCAGTTGGATGGCAATCGCTATAATAAATTTTGTTTGCTTTGTTAACATAAAAATATTATTGATTTTGGCTAATCTCCTCTTTTTTAATAGCAGAAAGCATATAACGCCTCCCTTTTTCCATAAACCAGCCAACAACAAAGAGTAAAATCCCAGCACCAATAAAGAATATACTCTTATCTAAGAAAGCGAAAAACCAGTCAAAATATTTAACGAAAATTAGAATAGACATGAAGACTATACCAAGATTAATAAAGAAGTTTTTATTATTGAAGTAACCCAAAAAGATAATTCCAACTATTTCAGAAAAAAGCATAAGATTAAAAACCACTGCCCAGAAGATACCAAGACCGCTTAATTCATTGGATTCTGTAAACAAATTTTTATGCGGAAATACAAGGATAATGAGTGTCAATAAAAAGAGGAATGCAATCAAAAAAGTTATCTCTCTAAAAAGATTTATTTTAGTTCTAAAGAAATAAAACCACAATATAAGATTTAACAATAAATATATAGTGGTTAATATTAATAAGTAAGAGAAAAATGGTAAACTCTGAACATTAAAATTAAAATTCTTTAATCCAGACTCTGAAGAAAGGAGAAATAAGAAAAAAGTTAAAGGTACTAATCCTAATACAGAATAAATTTTATCCTCTATTTTGAGATTAAATTTTTTTCTTAAAGATTTAACTAAGAGATAAACTGTTAAACCACAGGTTAGAAACATTACCACAGCCATTGATATCAATAATGGATTACTTCCCCAGTGGTTCTGCCATTCAAAAAATTTAACTATAAATAAAGCGCCTACAAATAATAAACCTATTTTATTTAACCAACCCTCTTTTTTAAAATAACTCAAAAGGACTAACCCAAAGGCTTCGATTAAAACCAAAATATTAAAAATAATCGCCCATAAGATTCCGCTACCTGAAAGGTTAATATCTCTATAATATTCGTATCTCCATTGTTGCATCCGTTGTTGCAAAAACATTGTTTGCTCTGGAAGGAAAGCAATAATACTAAATAACACCACCAAAAACCCAATTACTAATGCCTCTGGCTTGAAAATAAGGTTTTTACTAAGAGCGTAAACCAATATTCCGACAATTGAAACAAGAAATACAAAAAGAGAAAAAGTAATCTCCCAAGAAGCAAAAAAAGAAGCCCCTTTTGTTATTTCTCCTAAAGTTCTAAGTCCAGATTTTGTTGAAAAAAGAAATAAGGTAGCAGTGACTGGGATGAGTCCTAAAATCAAATAAACTATCGAAACTCGTTTAAATTTCACTTTTTTCTCATGAACCCGACTGAGAAGATAAAATAAAATGGATATAAATAATAAGCCAACAAACAAAGCAGCACCTTTAATATCTTTTCCCTGGGCCCATTCTGCTGCCTGAGCACCCCACCACCCCACAAGTCCTATAAGACTCACGGCAAGAGTATAAATAACCTTAAAATAATAACCTATTCCCAGTCCAATTACAGAAACTAAAAGAAGAATAGTACGCAACGATAAAGGGTCACCTAAATCTTTATTGAAGGCCAAAATTGTTACGCCGAGAAAAAATACCGAGAATAAAAAGAAAAATTGGCTTACAGTGTCTTCTTTGGAAAGAGAAAATTGCAAATACCAATCTTTTTCTTTTATCACTTCAGCTTTTCGTCTTCTCCGAAGAAAACGCACAAAAAAGAAGATTACTCCTATTATAAGAATTGGCCAGATTAAAAAATTAAAAAATCCAAACATGTTTTATTAATAAAATTCTTTTAATTCTGGTGGCATGCGTTTTTTTACAAGCCAGCCAGCGATAAAAGTCACTATTGTAGCAGTAAGAAGTAAAAAGGAAGATGTTAATAAAAACGGATTATAACCAGTGAAGATTCCAAAGATACCAAAAGTGAGGATACCAAAAGGGTGCCCTACAATTGCAATTATTCCTACGGGAATAGCAAGATAAAATAGAGAGGAAGATTCCGCTGCAAATGCCATAACAATTGTCCCTATCATCCACAAAATAAAACCATCTGGCCAATTTCCTCTAGTATGAAACATTTGGGCAACAAGGAAAATGCCAGCACCGTAAATAATCGCACCCAGTAAAAGCAAGGCCTCGCCTGTCTTTTTATAATGCCATTTCTCTCTAAGAAACCAGCCCCCTGTATAAGAGGCTACCATCGCAATGACAATTATTGAAACTTTTACTGCCTTTGTCATCTCTTGCCAATTTGCGGCAATAAAAGAAAAAATTCCAACGCCAATAAGTATGACTCCAATTGTTACAATAATACGAATAACTCTTTTTTGCGTCTCCTCTTTTTCTTCTTTAGTCGTAATTTGATTAAAAGCGTCTTGAATTGCGTCAATTCCCAGCCCTTGACCGAGGAGTTCTTTATAGATTTCTTCTTTTGATTTTCCCTTATCAAGAGATGATTGTATATACTCTGTAATCTTTTGATCTTCCATAATGTTTATGGGTTTATTAATAAATTTTAACAAAAATATGAATAAAAAGCAATTTAAAAACTGTGCAATTTATACAAGAGTCTCAACCGACCTACAAGCCGAAAAAGAGTTTTCTTCCTGTGCTTCACAGGAAGAAAAAATCAGGTCTTTTGTAAATAGCCAGGATAACTGGCAAATCTATAAGGTTTATTCTGACGCTGGCTATACCGGAGCTAACACTAATCGCCCTGCCTTACAGGAATTACTTGAAGACGTAAAACAAAAGAAAATTGACCGACTTACTCGTTCACCTAAAGATTTTTATCAATTGATAGAATTTTTTGAGCAATATGGAGTCGATTTCATTTCTATTACCGAAAGATTTGATACTTCGACTCCGGCTGGTCGGCTTCTCCGGAACATTATGTTAACCTTTGCTCAATTTGAAAGGGAATTAACCTCTGAAAGAACAAAAGATAAACTGTTAGAGCGTGCCAAAAAGGGATTTTGGCACGGCGGCATAACGCCTTATGGATATAAAAGAGAAAATAAAAGATTGGTTATCAATAAAAAAGAGGCTGAAATTATCAGGTTGATTTTTGAAAAATATCTTGAAACTGGCTCTATAACTGAAGTTTATGATTTTCTAAAAGAGAAAAATATTAAAAACAGGCAGGGAAATCTTTTTCGCAAAGCGGCTATTGCTTTTCTTTTAAGAAATATTGTTTATGCTGGCAAGGTTAAACACATTGACAAAATTTATCAAGGAATCCACGAACCTATAATTTCAGAAGAAATCTTTGAAATGGCTCAAAAAATTCACAGAAAGAAATTAAAAAAGTTTAGAGTCTATAGAGATTTTCTTTTTGGCGGTTTGGTAAATTGTAAAGAATGTAATTTCAAAATGAGTCCCTGCTTTACCAATAAATATAATAAAGGAAAGTTAGAAAGATATTATTACTACCGATGCAATTCTACCCACCACAAAGATTGGCAATCTTGTCCTATAAAACAGGTTTCGGCTGACAGATTGGAAAATTATATTTTGGAAAATTTAAAAAGGATTTCTCTAGATAAAGATTACATTGAAAATCTTGTTTTCCGACTAAATCATGGCTCAAATATACGCCGCCGAACTGGTTACGAACTAACAAAGCCATGCTCCAAATTTTCGCCGGAAAAGATCTCCTCTACCCTAAAATCTTTCCTCTCTATACTCGCCCAAAAGAAAGGAATGGAAAGAAATCTTTTGGCCAAAAAATTCATTGAGAAAATAATCTATTCCAAAGAAAACATCAAAATTTCCCTGTTTTATTCGGAAAATTTAAAAAATTTTGCGGCTCAAAAAAGCCCCGTCCCGCCGAAGCGGGACGGGGCGTCCCGACGAAGTCGGGACTGGAAAAATCTAATTTCCGCTAAAAATAGTCAGTTCGAAGCGAACAATACAGCTGTCTCTTTTGGATAAAATCCGAACTTTTTTTCGCGAAAATCCGGACGCTGATTTCTGAAAATTTCGCTCGGGCGGGGCGGGAATTCCTTTCCCCCAAACC
>Ga0210017_1000235_pt1 | contig 44519 bp, 45 predicted proteins | sample CryGeyCG2014_020_FD_183966 | JGI IMG/M metagenome (GOLD analysis project Ga0210017, IMG submission 183966) | Groundwater microbial communities from aquifer - Crystal Geyser CG08_land_8/20/14_0.20 (SPAdes) (version 2) | ecosystem: Environmental > Aquatic > Deep subsurface > Groundwater | place... | reverse complement strand
TACCTCGCCGCCATCAAGGGTTCCGACATAGCTTATTGCAACATGGCTGCCCTTCGCAACCTCCAAAGGGGTTGGGCGAGATTTGCTATTGCATCCGCCTTCTTCATGATGAGTGTCATGTTTGTGTGATTTCATGGATGTGAGTGGCTTTTGGGAAGATTATAAATCTTTCTGATTTTTAATTTGTGTTAATCCAAGAAATATTTTTAAAGAGGGGCTGGATTCACTGCTTTTATGATACTTTCATTATCTGAACTGTTCGACCTTGCGGTGATGATAATATTCCTGGGAATAATATTCTGGGACGCATTCCGCCTGCCTGGGCCGAGGGCAGAGTATTATGAGCCATTGAGGGAATACTCGCTGGGAAAGAAAAAAATAACAAGGATATTCGGAATTCCGCTGAGGGACTTCTGGAATGCAGTGATTATTGTTGCGCCTGCAGTTGCATTCCATGAGATGGGACACAAGTTTGTTGCGCTTGCATTCGGGATGCATGCTGTCTTCCATGCCAACTATTTCTGGCTGATGCTGGGGCTAGTTCTCAAGCTGGTGCATTTCCCGCTGATAATATTTGTTCCAGGGTATGTCCAGATAATGGGCACTGGAACTCCGCTGCAGAGCGCGCTGACTGCATTTGCAGGGCCAGCAGTGAACCTGCTCCTGTGGCTGGGCTCGCTCCTGCTGCTGAGGAAAAAAAGAGGGCTCTCAATAAGGCGGAGGATGATGCTGGTCATAAGCTCGAAGGTCAACATGTTCCTGTTCATCTTCAACATGCTGCCTATACCACCCTTCGACGGATTCACTGTGTTTTCAAACCTTTTCAGGGCAATATTCTAAGAATAATCACTTTTTGAAAAATGCGCTGAGGTTCTTCTGTTTTTTGCTCTCCACTGACTCTCCAAGAAGGTCTTCTTCCTTGTAGCCAAGCACCTCAAATATCTTGCCAACAGATGGGATTATCTGGTTGTTGATGTAGTATTCAGCGTCGTAGCTCTTCTGGGAGACCTCCTCAGGAAGCTTTGCCCTGTCCCTGATTTTTCCCTTGCCCTCAACAACAATGTAGGGTATCACTGTGCCAGGGCCCACAACCCTGCCGAGCTCCTTCATCCTCTGGGCGACTGCGACATGCGGGCCGACTGAGCTGTAGCTGTCAAGCTCCTTCTGCAGCTGGGTGAATATTGTGAGTTTCTCAAGGGGAATCTGCTTTTTCCTCAGCTTTTCTATTATTTCCTTTACATATGAGAATGCTTTCCTGCCGTCGCCATCCTTGAGGATTATGCTGAGAACATGCTCCTGAACGTCCTTTCCGATGCGGGACCAGTTGCGCCTGACTGTTTCAAAGCCCCTTATCTTCATCTTTCCCTTCTCAGAGAGGAGGGCATACTTCTTCTTGGCGCCATAGGCGCCTGCCTTTGCAGAGACAAATATGCCTGTTGGATAGAAATCCTCCATCTCCATCTCCATCATTTCCGGAAGCTCCCTGTTTATTTCCTGGAGAAACTTTTCAGCGTCGGGCCTGCTCTTCTTTCCAAGGGCAAGGAAAACTGAATCAGTGTCAGAGTAGAGCACGTTGAATCCGGCTTCCATCGCCCTGTCAATAACCTGCTTTATGTAATAGCGCCCGTAGGCAGTTATGCTCTTCGCGCACTCTATTGAATACCACCTTGCTGCAAAGAATCCCATGTAGCCGTACATTGAATTTGCTATTGTCTTGAGCGCCTGCTCCCTTGCAGTGAGGAGCTTCAGGTCCTTTGCATCAGCGCTCTTCATTATCTCCTTGACGCGCATCCTCCTTGTGATTATGTCTGATATCACTGTCGAGATGAAGCCTTTCCTCTTCCTGCAGAACCAGTTGTTAAGGTCCTCAATGTCCTCCTTTCCGTCCTTGCAGCAATCGCAGTTTACAGTGTCAGGCGAGATGTTGTGCGTGGTTATTATGCTCGGGTACAGGCTCCTGAAATCAAAGACAACAATGTCCCTGTAGAAGCCGGGCTGGGGCTCGAAAACAAATGCGCCCTGGTATGTCTGGCTCTTTCTCCAGGTAATGTCATTATGCGAAGGCTTGTTGGGCACGAGCTCGTTGAAATTCTTGGCCTCCCTTATGAGATACCATTCCACAATCTGGCTCATGCTCATCCTCGAGACGTCAAAAGGCGAGAGGCGCACAATCTTTATCAGCTCAATGAGGTTTGGAAGTGTCTTGTCAAGAAGATTGTAGGTGAGCATTGAATCCTTGAGGTTGTACTTGCAGAACTCCTCGAGCTTTTCAGGGCTGTTGTCCCAGGCAGATGCGAGCCCTGCAATGTCAATATCCTCCTTTCTCTCATCCAGAAGCTCGTGCGCAACTGAATCGAGGTCAAGGTATGATGTCTCAAGGGACCTTGCCACTATGTTCCTGATGAACCTTAATGTGTCAATGTGGGGGATTCCGATTATCCTGCATGTTGTCAGCTGCCCCCGCCTTATTGCCAGCGGGCTGTAGTCAAGCCCGAGGTCAAGCTCGACCTTGTTGAAGTCAGCCCTGCTCTTTATGTACGGAAGGTCAAACCCGTCTGAGAAGTATCCGGTCAGAAAGTCCGGCTTATGCTCGAGCACAATCTGCTTGAAGCGCTCTATTAATTCTCTTTCATCTTTCACAAACTCTATGTAACTGTGCTTTGTTGGGAAGCGCTTCCAGGTCAGCACCTTCTCAAATCCTGGGGCATAGAAGGAGCACATGACTATCGGGTCCTTTTCCGGAATTGCAATCTTGCCCTGGGGGTTGTAGGTCTCGATGTCAAATGCAATAATCTTGAAGCGCGGCATAATCTCGTCTGAAACCTTGTAAAGGCGCTCTGCCAGGAAGACAGGGACGCGGGACTTCTGGTTTATGAACTCGCCCTCTGCCTCGCAAAGGGCCAGGGGAGTTATCTCATTATCAACCAGAAACCTTCGGGAGAAGGGAATGTCTGCCTCAAAAACCGAGAAGCCGATGGATTTGGCATGCTCCCTCAGCTCCTCAACATCAGATGGAAGGGCGCAGAAGACCTTTGCCGCCTCAATATCCTTTCCGAGGAACCTTTTCTTTGAAATCTCAATCTCAGAGACATATATTGAGCTGCCGTCGTTCTTTTTTACGCTTATGGCCTTCAGCTGCTCGTAAAGCCCCGCCTTTTTTGAGAGGTATTTCATTTCATGGGCCTCATCGCTTCCTGCCCGGGATTTAATTCCCTCCTCCAGCTCCTGCGAGAGCACGGCCCAGAAATACGGCCTGAATCCTCCGTATTCCACAAGAATCAAATCTCCGGAGTTGGTCCTGCCATAGAGCCCCAGCTCCGCCTTTTCAGACCTGGACCTGGCAACAATGTCTGCTGGATAAAACTGTATTTTCATCGTCTGCCCCAAAAGCTAACTTCTGAAATGCGCAGGGCAGTATATAAATATTTTGATGAAAATGTATTGTTAAGTTAGAGGGTGTTGGGACGCCTCTTTTTTTGGATGGGCTTAGTAAGATTTATAATTAAGGTTACTATTAACTTTTTATGGAAGAGATGAATAAATTAGGTCTGCAACATATTAATTACGCTCTTGTTGAAAAAACTCGCCCCATGATGTATAAAGCTATGAAATATTGGGGTAAAAAACCAAGCAATATATTTAAGGAATACATAGAGCATTATTCAAATAAAGGTGAGGTCGTTCTTGATGCTTTTGCGGGAAGTGGAGTTTGCCCTTTTGAAGCAATAAGAAGCGATAGAAAAGCGGTTGCTATTGATTTGAACCCCATTTCTATTTTTATAATGGAAATGTTGGCTACTCCATTAAATATTACTAAATTTAAGCAAGAATGGGCTACTCTTAAAGCAGATTTTTTAAAATTTGAGAAAGGAATTGGATTGTTTTTAACAAATTGCCCAAAATGTAAGAAGAAGGCAAGAATAATTAATGTTCATTATAATGGAACGCCAACTGAAATAAGGTATAAATGTTCTTGCGAAAAGAAGAATAAAGCTAAAAAATTAGATGAAGAGGATTTAAAATTAATAGAGAAAGCTAATAAAACAAAAATAGATTATTGGTATCCAAAAGACAAATTTTTAGACAGCGATGCTTTTGATGGGGCAAAAAAGAATGTGGGCGATTATTTTTATGATTTATGGACTAAAAGAAATTTATATGCTCTTTCTTATATATTTGATAGAATTAATAAAGTTGAAGATAAGAAACTGAAAGAGTTTTTTAAATTTGCTTTTATTTCTATGCTTCATTTATCTACTAAAATGGTTTCTGCAAGGCAAGAAAAAACCCAAAGACCCGATAGTGGAAGTTGGGGAAGACCTGCTTATTTGTTTCCTAAAAAGCATTTAGAACAAAACCCATTCATTCTTTTTGAAAGAGCAATAGAAGACAAACAAGGAATTATAAAAGCCAAAGAAAGCTCTAATAAACTTTTAGGAGATAAACCAAAGTTTGCGAAAAGTTTTGAAGATTTGAGTTCTGATGATAAAAACTTATTAATTTTAAAAAAGAATAGTATTGAATTATCCAAATTCATTCCTGCCGAAAGTATAGATTTTGTATTAACCGACCCACCTTATGGTGGTTTAATTAAATATTTTGATTTAAGTTCTATCTGGGTTGTTTGGTTAAAAGAAGAAAAGCAAAATAAAGATTTTGAAATGTCTTATGACGAAGAAATAATTCTTGATAAGAAAAGAGATTTTGATTATTATGATAAAATGCTATACAGGGCATTTTCAGAAGTGAATAAAGTCTTAAAAACTAATAGATACCTAATAGTTACATTCCATAATTCTCAACCAAGAATATTTAATTCTATTATGAAATCTTGCATTAATGCAGGGTTTGTTCTTGAAAAAATTTTATTTCAACAAAATAAAAGGGCTTCTGAAAGTGGCGTTGCTAATCCTTGGGGAACTGCAATAAGTGATTTTTATTTAAGGTTTAGAAAACCAACTAAAGAAGAAAAAAAGATTGAAGGATTAAATAGAGAAGGATTTGAGAAACTTGTAGTTAATTCTGCTAAAATTGTCCTTGCAAAAAGAGGACAACCAAGCGAGTTATATCATATTTTAAGTGGGGTTTATATGGAACTTTATAAGTATGGACAATTTTTAGAGACGGATGAAAGGGATATTTCTAATATTCTTAAAAAAAGATTGAATAAAGAATTTGTTTTAGTTGAAGCAGATGAAGAAAATGTGAGAAAAGGAGAGAGATGGTGGTTTAGTGAAGAAGAAAAGAAAAAACATAATCTGCAAACCCCTTTATCTGATAGAGTTGAAAATGCCATAATAGAGACATTTCACAACAAAATAAAAATTTCTTATGATGACATCTTACAAACTTTGTTTATAAAATTCCCAAATTCTTATACTCCAGATTATAGCAGTATTAATAATTTAATAAAAGAGTATGGGGTTAGACAAAAAGATGGAACTTGGATGCTTAAACCTAACTTTAAACAAGACGAAAATAAGCATATTATAATTGAAAGAATTTTAGCAGAAATAGGAAAGAAATTTGGTTATAAAGTTTGGTGTCCAGATAAAAATAAAGATGAAAAACTAAAAGAATTATGCGAAAACAAACTTGATTTTAATTTTGAAGGAAAAGAAAGAGTTGAAAAAATAGATATTCTTTGGTTTAAAGATAATAAGATTTATTTTGCTTTTGAAGTTGAAAATTCTACAACAATAACTTCGGCTTTGGAAAGAGGTTCAAATTTACCAGATAGAAAAAATACCAAAAAAATGATTTTAATTCCTAAAGAAAGAGCAAAACTCCTTAACAGAAAAATAAAAGAACCAATGTTTAAGGATACATTTATCTTGGATAAATGGCGTGTTGCTTCCTATGAAGAATTAGAAAAAATATTCAAGAATAAAGAGATAAGCGAAGATGATTTTGAGTCTATATTTTCACAAGCATTAAAGATAAAAGAAGGAATACAATCTAAACTTTCCTAAAATTTAGGATATACTGATGATGGTGATTTATTTTATAAGCATAAGGATAACCGAAAGGATAAAGAGGTTTGCTATTTTGCATTAAAACAACTGCTCCAGAAAATTCAAATCCGATTTTTTTCATTAATTCAATAGTATCTCCGTGAGCATTTGTTTCTTTTTTATTTACGGTAAAATCGCTTATGATTATTGAACAGTATCTTTTATTATTCAGTTTATTATAAACTTCTTTCATAATTTTCCCAAATAAAATTACAAAATCATTATAAGTTTTTTGGTTTCCAACATCTTCTTGGTCTTCAGAGTAATATTCTACTCCTTGTCTTCTTTGACTTCCATCTGCTCTAATTCCCATACCTTTATTTCTTAATATATTATGATATGGCGGAGAAGTTACACAGTAATCTATATTTGTTTTTAGTTTTGGAATTTTTTTAAGGGAATTTCCCTTTATTATTTTATAATTTTTCAGACCTAATTTCCGTATTCTATTCTCTGCAAGTTTGCAATATTTGTTACTTAAATCAATTCCTATTGATTTTCTTCCTTCTAACGAAGAAGCAATTAAAGTAGTTCCAGAACCATTAAATGGGTCTAAAACAATCATTCCTTTTTTTGTGAATAACTTTATTAGTTTCTGTATATCTTTTATGAGAAAAGGAGCTGGATGTTTAAATGCTTCTTTGTCATCCGCACATCTTTCGCTAACCCAAACACTTTTAGATAGTTGCAACCATTCTTTTCCTGTTAAATCATTAACCCTATTTCTTATGTCGTATATCCCTTTTTGTATCATTTTTTCCTCTTCTTTATTTTATTCTTAATGAAATTAGAAATCATTCCAGTTGCAGTTGTCTTTTTTCTTAAACAATAAACTCTAAACTCTTCCCAAACATCATCATCTATATAAAAATTATGTGGTCTTTTTTTCATAAGGTACACAATACATCGGAGTTTATAAATCTTCTCTCCTTATCTCCTTCTCTCCAATTTCATTTTCTCGCCATCTGTATTAATTCCAACCATTTATTATTCTGTGTAAGTTTCAAATCCGTTGCCAATTCATAAGGACAGCAATCTATCGCTTGGTGTTTATTTATGAAATTGTAGTATATCTCAAATCCTTTCATAATTGCGTTAGCAGAACTAATACTACCGTGAAAACCACGCATTACTTTTGTTCTTGCTCTTGCGTTGTTGTGTAGTCTTTCTATTGGATGATTAAAGTTTCCTTCGTCTTTAATTGATACAACCCTATTATGAAAGACATTAAACTTTTTTTCTTTAAGAGAATAACCAAAAACTTTCTTAATTGTATTTTCGTAGGCGTTCCAACCATCAGTAGTCATTATTTTAATCTGGTCGCCTGTTCTTTCCTTTATTCTTATCATAACTGCCCTAATATCTCTGCAACTTCGTGTTTTCATATATTCCGCAGAGAGCATAAATTTTGTATTTGGGTCTACGCTATCTATAAAAAAGTTTTTCTCTGTGCCTAATTTTGCTTTAGATGATTTTCTTCTATGGTATTCTATCTCATCTGTTTGGGCTTCTTCGCCCACTCTTAATTTTAGCTTGTTTGTGAACTTGCTTATTATCTTGCTGTATTTCACAACCCAATTATAAACGGAAACATTACTTGCATTATGAGAGAAAAACATAGCCAGATGACCCTGAACGCCACGAGTAGAAGTACCACGATAGAATAAATCTACTGATTGAGTTATTTTCTGTGGGCTATTTCTCATTCTAAAAAAGCCGTCATCCTGAATAAATCTATGAGAACATTCAAGGCATTTATACCTTTGAATAAGTCCTCTATTCTCTGTCTTTCTCAAGCCGTCTTTCTTTATTCTTTCTGCCTTGCAATTTGGACATATTGTTTTGTTTTCCATTTTATTATATACCTTGTTATTCATATATTAGTTAGGTATATCTACTATATAAACCTTTCGGTAGTTAATAATATACGATAGATTTATATACTTGTTAATAGTATAATAACTATGGGAAAGATAAAATTTGAGGTTGAGGGCTTTATGTGTGAAAGATGTGGTCATAAATGGGTGCCTCGTGGAAACGAAGAACCATCTGTCTGCCCTGAATGTAAAAGTCCTTACTGGAACAAACCAAGAAAAAGGAAAAAGAAGAACTAAATTTTTTTAGGCGAGATAACACCCTCTAACTTAACAATACATGATGAAAAAAAGAAATTAAAAACTCCGCCATAAATGGGAGAGTATGTTTTAAGAAAACTTACACAAGAAATGCAATGAAGCGGAGTTTTTGATACAAAAAGTTTACAACTTTTGTACACAAGCGAAGCTTGTTGTACAGAAAAAGCATACTAAATAGAAACACAATCCTCGACATAAATGTCAAGGTATGCTTTTTCTTTTAATCAGGGCTTGCCGATAAAGGCGTCATCAATATGAGAAGTGACATATTCGCAACTCGCTAAATCCTCATTTGAAGAAAGGGCTTCCCTGTGCTCTTTTGAGGCAGTTAAAAAGCTCTCCTCGACTGAGACAGCTCCGTCCTTGTTCAGGTCGGCATAGCTCTCAGAAAATGAATTCCAGAAGGGAATTGAAAATGTTGAGCAGCTTGTCTCATGCCTGGCATCCACAGAAGAAACAGCAATCGCATCTCCTGGAAAATTAGCAAATTCCTCTGCAAATCCGCCTGAATAGCACTGGTCTGAGATTATAATGGAGCGCCCCACTCCAATCTTCTCAACTAGTTCGCGGAAATCAGCAGAGTAAATCTCAGAATCGCCGTAAAGCTGGAGAATGCTGTAGCCGGCATTGCTGAAGCCGTGCCCTGTCAGGTAAAAAACAACTGTGTCATTGTAGTCAACTGCCTCAGAGAGGCTGTCTGCGGCGGCAACAAGATTGTCAAGCGTTGCATCTGCAGAGACAGATTCTTTTGAGGTGTAATTTTCAGGTTTCTTCTCAGAAAGCACGATTATTTTGCTTTTTTCAAAGCCGAGCTTGACAAGGGAAGAATATGCAAGCGAAACATTTTTTAAGTGAACCTGCGAAGGGTCGCCGTTGATTATAAGTGCATATGATTCCTTTTTGGAATGCTCTATGCCCTGGATTTGAAGCGCAGAATCTATCCTGGACTTCAGGGAAGGCGATTGCGAGCACCCTGCGGATGCGAGCAGCGAAGCAACGGCAATGGCTGCTGCAAACCTCTTGAATCTGTTCATTTTAAGAGTGAAATACGTGCTGCTTTTATAAATCTTTGTATCCTGTTGTTACTATGTAATGATTAAAATATTGAGAGAGTGTGCAAATGTGCTGCAGTGCAGAGCACATCATAAAAACGTTTAAATAATACTCAAGAATACATTCAGCAGTGATGGACATGAAAATATTCAATCTGGGAAAGAACACAGCTGAGAAGGAGCAGGAGGCTGAACCTGAGAAGCAGGCAGAGCCCGAGCCCTATGACCTTATAATAATAGGCGGGGGGCCTGGCGGTTACTCTGCTGCAATATATGCCGCAAGATACAACCTTAGAAGTGTTGTTCTCGCAAAGGAGCTTGGGGCAATAGCAGAGGCACCTGAGATTGAGAATTATCCGGGCATTGAATCAGTCTCAGGACTTGAGCTAATGCAGCGCTTCCAGAAGCATGCAGAAAAATTGGGAATAGAAACAAAATATGTAGATGTTACTGACATCAAGAAGGGGTTCACGCTTTTCAACGTCACTGACTCAGAGGAGAATGTCTACAAGGGCAAGGCAATACTCCTTGCAACAGGCACGGAGAAGAGGCGCCTGGATATTGAGAACGAGAAAAATTATGAGGGCAGGGGAATAAGCTACTGCGCAACCTGCGACGCAGCATTTTACAAGGACAAGGTTGCGGCTGTTTTGGGGGGAAACGACACTGCAGCAAGATACGCCTTGGTTCTTGCAGAGTTCGCCTCAAAGGTTTACATAATATACAGGGGCGAGAAGATAAGGGCAGAGCCGATGCTCCTTGAAAATGTGAAGAACAATCCCAAAATAGAAATCATAACTAATGACATAGTAATCAAAATAAAAGGAGGAGAAAAAGTTGAGGGCGCAATCCTTAAGAGCGGAAAGGAGCTCGCAGTTGACGGGATATTTGTGGCAATAGGCGCAGTGCCGAACTCGCGCCTTGCGGGAAAGCTTGGGATTGCGCTTGACGAGCAGGGCTACATAAAGGTTGATGCCTCGCAGCAGACCAGCCTGCCAGGAGTTTTCGCAGTTGGAGATGTCACAAACTTTGGAGTCAAGCAGGTGATAACAGCTGCTGCCCAGGGCGCGGTCGCAGCACACTTCATCAATGACATTCTGAAGGAAAGGAAGGAGGAATGAGCTTGGAAAGGGCATGCCCGCTTTGCGGAAGTGAGGTGAAAGGAAACAGCAGAACAGGTTATTACTGCAAGAGATGCAACCTCCTTTTTGACGAGAAAGAGACAATATTAAAGGAAGAATTGAAGAAAGAAGGACGGAATGTCCTTGTTCCTGCAGAAGAAAAGAAAGAAATTGCAGTGACAGCGAAAAAAGATAAAGGCAGAGAAATCCCAAAAGAACCAGAGAGGATTTTCATAACCTCAGCAAAGGCCAAGCGCTACCATGTGGAAAACTGTCCCTTTGCGCAGAAGATAAGGCCTGAGAAAAGGATAATATTCAGGACAATGGAGGATGCAGAGAAGCAGGGATACAGGCCCTGCACCTGCGTGAAGAATCATTCTGCTGAATCAGCTTCCAGTGAGTAAAGCTCGTAGACAACCTTGCCCATTGCAACCACAGAGAGGAGCATAACAGCCAGGTTCTCCCCTGGGATTCCAATGGAAAATATTGAGGAGCTGCTTCCGGCCATAAAATATCTTAGGCTGACAAAGAATATCAATGCGAATATCAGAAGTATTACAACCAGCAGCTTCACTGTCCTTTTCCTGTAATGATGCGCCATTTCATTTCCACCCCCCAAAAAATTTAAAATTCAATTGACATCCTGTCAATGTTGCTCAGCGTGTTAAGGTATGATTTGGGCTCATGCCTGTCAAGGTTTGCCACAAAAGCCAATGCCCTGCCTATGAATTTTCCCAGCTTTTCTGAAACATTCTCATAATCCTCAACTATCACCTTTACGCCTTTGGAGTCAGGCACATAGCTCCTTCTCTCTTCTGCCTTCACCAGCTCCTGCAGAATCTGGCTGCTGGTTTTTGAATCAATCAGAAGCCGCTTTGAAAAAGATGAAGAGCCAATGACATCCTCAAGGGATACCTCAAACAGAGCTGTTTTGTCAGCTGGCGTATACTTGTCAATTGAAACCCTGGCCAGCCTCACGAAAACCAAATCCATTTTCACTCCCCATAGAACAATAATTAACTGCAATATTTAAGGTTTATCAGGAAATGGCCCTGTCCTGAATGCCGCAAAGACAGGGTCTTGTGCACAAAAACAAACTGAAGCATAATCATTTGCTACCGCTGGGCTTCCGAAGGAATGCCCAGCCACGCTGTTGCATGTTAACCGAGCGTAACCAGTTATCCCAAAAGTATATAAAAAGCAGCAGTAAACATCAGGATAATGAGAAAGCAGGAAAAATTCGGGATAATGAGGAGAAATGTCACAATAGAGGACGCTGATTTCTACATACGCCTCGCCTTCTCAAGGGCCAGGGGGGCAAAAGGCCGCACAAAGAAAAAAAAGGGTGGGAATCGCGGGAATCCCAGGAAGAAAAAGGAGCAGGGCTACTTTTCACTAAAAAGGGAGTATGCAGACCACATTGCCTTCATGTCGGAATTCATAGAAGAGCAGTTCTCAAAGATAATCGGCGCATTTCCTGAGGTTCACAGGCAATCAGAATTCTACAGGGAACTCATAGAAATAACAATCGGCACAGCAGAGCTGAAAAAATCCCTTGCAGCTCTCTCCTGGTGCATGAAGAGGATTTCAAGGCTCGCAGGGCAGTGCAAGATGGATGTCATGAAGGCAGACAGGAGCGAGGATGCAAAAAAGGCAGTGAGGGGCTTTGAGGGAAGGCTCTCCTCAATGCTCAGGCAGGTCGACAGCAACCTCAAATTCCTGAAAGAAGCCAAAATGAAGATAAAGAATTATCCGCTCATAAAAAGAATGTATGGGGTTGCGATTGTAGGATTCCCGAATGTCGGAAAGTCAACGCTTCTCGCAAAAATGACAGGCGCAAGGCCTGAGATTGCAGCATACGCATTCACAACAAAATCATTGATGCTCGGCTATTTCAGTGCATTCGAATTTCCCGGAGCAGAAAAGGATGTCCAGGTGATGGACACGCCCGGAACCTTAAGCAGGCCCGAGAGGATGAATGACATCGAGAAGCAGGCATACTCTGCCATGAAAAACGCCGCAAGCATAATTGTCTTTATCCTTGACCCGACTGGCTCATACCCGCTTGAAGAGCAGGAAAAGCTCTTCTTAATTATAGAAAAATTCGGAAAACCGCTTTATGCATATATTAGCAAGACAGACATAGAAAATGAGAGTGTGGTTTGCAATTCTGAAAAAATAAGGAGGATTCATCCGGACGCATTCGAGAGCGCGGAAAAGCTTAAGGACTTCCTGAGCGGGAAGGCGCAGGAATATTACAGGGCCAAAGCAAAAGAGCTTGGAAAGGGAGATAAGAAAAAGGCGTTTTCTCAATAAGAGCTCAGCTTTTTGTTTCTTGAGCTTCTGAGCTTTTCCCTGATCAAATCAATTTTTCCGCTGCACTTCGGGCAGAGCATTATGATGTTTGAAAAGTTGTCCTGCCCGCCGCTGGCAATCGGCACAACATGGAAGAAATGGCAGTCCTTGAGCTTCACAGGAGCCCTGCAGCTCCTGCACTTGAGGATAATCTTGCTCTCCCTTCCGCAGTACTCGCACCTTACAGTACTGTTCTCAAGGAACTCAAGAATTATCGAACGCTTGACCTGCTTGCTCATAATATGGCATTAATAAACGCTTATTTAAATGTTTTTTTAATAATTAGCTAAATTGATTAAGAAAAAAATTAATTATTCTTGCTGATTGTTATCTGGTATGATAAGGGAAGCTTGTAGGATGCCTCCTTGAGGGCCTTCTTGGCAGTGTCAATGTTTGGAGCGTCGACTTTTACCTCAAAGAGCTCCTTTCCTTTCTTGACCCTTGCTGCAACGTCGACGGGCTTTCCAAAGGGTGCTGCCATTCCAGTGCTCGTCCTGTCAGCTCCTGCCCCTGTAGCCATTGGCTTCTCCCTCAGAATCTGGTGGGGATAGGCCTTTATTTTGAAGGCGAATCCTGTCTTTCCGAGCCCGCTTTCGAGAATCCTATTGCATATCTGCCTTGCGGACTCGAGCGCCTCCTGCCTTATCTGCAGCGATGACTTGGCTATGAGCTCAAGAGTGTATTCAAACTTCTTGTTGGGGTCGCCCATGTCGAACCTTATAACCTTGATGTGGGGGTCCATCCTCACATATGATTTTTTCCTGAACTTTGAAATCCTGGTGTAGGGCCTTTTCAGCTTTCTGAAAGCCCTTCCTTTCCTTAATTTTGCCATGATAATGGGGAAATAGCGCCCCTTTTTAAAGCTTTCTTTAGCAAAATATATATATGAAAGGGCTGTTTCAAGAAAAAAACAAAAAACAAAAAATCTGAATAAAAAATGGTTTTCTGGACATAAAATGGCAGTAAAAAAGGCAGCATCAAAAAAGGCTTCTAAAAAAGATTCTTCTGAAAAGCCCAAAAAGCCGGCAAAGAAAAAAACTTCTCCGGAGAGCGGCTACGAGCTCATAATCACAGAAAAGCCGAAGGTTGCGCTGAAGATAGCCGATGCCCTGGCAGAGGGCCCTCTCACAAAAAGCGCTGAGAAAGGCGTCCCGCACTATGAGATAGAGCGCGCAGGAAGAAGGATAGTTGTCGGGTGCGCAGTCGGGCACCTTTTCGGGCTCATGGAAAGGGGCGGCAACAAGTGGAAGTATCCTATTTTTGACGTCGAGTGGGCGCCAAGCTATAAGATAAGCAAGAATGCGGACTTCACAAAGAAGTATATAGAGGTTCTGAAGAAAATCTCAAAGGGTGCGCAGTCGTTCACAGTAGCCACAGATTATGATGTCGAGGGCGAGGTCATAGGGCTCAATGTACTGAGGCACATCTGCGGCCAGGAGGACGGCGCAAGGATGAAATTCTCTGCGCTTACAACACCGGACCTTGTGAAGGCATATGAGAGAAAATCGCCGACAATCGACTGGGGACAGGCAGAGGCAGGGCTTCTCAGGCATGAGCTTGACTATTACTATGGCATAAACATCTCGCGGGCGCTCACTTCAGCAATGAAGACAGCAGGCACGTTCCAGGTGATGAGCACAGGAAGGGTGCAGGGCCCTGCCCTGAAGATAATAGTGGACAAGGAGGAAAAGATAAAGGCGTTTGTGCCGAAAAAATACTGGCAGGTAATGCTTATCGGGGAAACCCCTGAGGGAAGGATTGAGGCATTCCACAAGGCAGACCGCTTCTGGGAAAAGCAGGAGGCAGACCTGATAATCTCAAATGTTTCCGGGAAAAGGTGCTTTGTCTCAAATCTCCAGAAAGAGGAGGTCAGCAGGGAGCCGCCGCACCCGTTTGACCTGACCAGCCTGCAGATGGAGGCATACCACTGCTTCAGGATAAACCCGAAGAGATGCCTGGAGATTGCGCAGTCATTATACACTGAGGGGCTGATATCATACCCGAGGACATCCTCGCAGCAGCTGCCGCCAGAGATAGGATATGCAGGAATTCTTTCAGCCCTTGCAGAGCAGCAGGAGTATGCTGCAAAAGTCAGGGAGCTGATTGCACTGCTGAGCCCGGGAAAGGAGAAAGCAGGAGTCTCTGCAGCGCTTTCCTCAATAAAGCTCACGCCTAACCAGGGCAGCAAAACAGACCCGGCCCATCCAGCAATCTATCCTACTGGAATCGCGCCCAAAAAACTGGAGGGAGAGGAGAAAAAGCTCTATGACCTTGTTGTAAAGAGGTTTATTTCAACATTTGCGCTTCCTGCGATAAAGGAAAAAGTTTCACTGGAGCTGAACTGCAATGAGGAGCTGTTTGTCGCAAGCGGAATAACCACAAAGTTCATGGGATGGTTCTCAACATACGCGCCCTATGCAGCGGGCAAGGAGGTTGAGCTTCCAAGGGTTTCAGTTGGCGAGGAGGTTTCAGTCAGCTCAGTTGAGGAGCTTGAGAAGGAGACCCAGCCGCCCAAGAGATACACCCCTGCGTCAATAGTCAATGAGCTGGCCAACAAGAACCTGGGCACAAAAGCGACGCGCGCCACAATAATTGACACGCTCTTTAAAAGGGGATACGTGTCCGGCCAGATAATAGAGGCGACAGCGCTTGGAATAAAGACCGAGAAGACCCTTGAAAAATACTGCCCTGAAATCGTAGATGAGGAACTCACCAGGCACTTTGAGGACGAGGCAGACATGGTGATGGAGAAAAAGAAAAGGAGAGATGAAGTGCTCTCAGAGGCGAAGGAAATCCTCTCAAAGGTGCTCACCAACTTCAAGAAAAAGGAGCAGGAGGTCGGGCTTGAGCTCAAGGGCGCATACCACAAGACCCAGAACAAGCAGAGCATTGTGGGCGAGTGCCCGGCCTGCAAGCAGGGCTCGCTCAGGATAATATTCTCAAAGAAGTCAAAGAAGAGGTTCCTCGCCTGCAACAGGTATCCAGAGTGCAAGACAACATTCAGCATACCGCAGAGCGGGCTGGCCAAGCCGAGCGGCGAGAAGTGCGAGAGGTGCGGCTACCCCATAGTCCTGATAATCTCAAAGGGCAGGAGGCCCTGGAAGTTCTGCATAAATCCCAACTGTCCCGCAAAAAAGGAATACTATGACAAGATGAACGCTAACAACACAAGCGTTGTCCAGGGCACAAACAACAGTGCAGAGATTCCGAAAGGTTAAATATTACATATAAAATATTCTGTTGCATGAAACCTGAAAATGCGCTTCTTTCAATAATTCTTATTATATTAATCTCAGGAACAGCATCTGCAAACCACATGCAGCTCCTCGCTGTCTCTGAAACAGCAGGCGGCTATGAGGGAAGCGTTGCGGACATCTACCTGACAATAAAGCCGGGAAGCGGCAGGGTTTTCATAGACACATTCCCGCTTATGAAGGTGGACACCCAAATATCCACAAGGTTCGCCAAGGAAATCGCATGCGATGAGGCAGGCATATATTGCGGCGACCTGGACTTCTTTTACACAATAAGATCGGGCTCATCGCTTGTGGGAGGACCCAGCGCAGGCGCTGTAATAGCGGCAATGACCTATGCAGAGCTCAGGCACTACCCAATAAATGAGAGCGTGGCTGCAACAGGAACTATAAATGCGGGCGGGATAATAGGGCCTGTGGACGGGATAAAACAGAAAATTGAGGCAGCAGCCAAGAGCAGCATCAAGACAGTGCTGATACCTGAGGGCGAGAACACGCAGTTCGGGGAGAATGAGAGCTGCTTCGGGAACCGCACCTGCGCAGCCAACACAACACTAATTGAATATGCAAAAAAGTTGGGAGTGGACGCTGTAGAGGTCTCAAGCTTCCAGGAAGTGATATACTACATTACAGGCAGGAAGGAAAAGGTCTTCTCAGGCAACATATCCAAGAATGCATATTACTCAGCGATAATGGCGGGCGTCGCCGACTCGCTTTGCAACGAGTCATACCAAATGCTTTCAAAACTTGAAAAGATGAACATTTCATACCTGAATGAAAGCATTCTCATACAGTATGAATACGCAAAAAACATTTCAAACAAGTCACACAGCGAGATGGCTGAGGGAAACTATTACTCTGCAGCGAGCTACTGCTTCGGCTCCAACCTGAAGTTCCGCTTTGTGGAAGAAGAGATTGAAAACATGAGCATCGGGCAGATAATAGATTATTACAATAATGTCTCAGAATTCCTGAAACAGTCATCTGAGGGGCTCAACAGAAGCTACAGCACGGTTACGGGACTGCAGGCATACATGATAGTTTCATCCCGGCTTTCTGAAGCCAGCGGATATCTTACTGATGCCATGGCTGAAATTTCAGAGAACAAAAGTGAGAATGCAGTTTATTCCATAGCGTATGCAGAGGAGCGCACAAAAAGCGCCAACCTCTGGAAGGAGTTCCTCGGCATGCCTGGAAAAAAGGTCGATGTAAGCAGCGAAAACCTGAGGGCAATGTGCCTCTCAAAGGTTTCTGAAGCGCAGGAGAGATACCAATACGCCTACCTGTTTTTTCAGGACAACCTGAAAGACGTGAATGACAAGATAAAGAAAGCCAGCAGCGATGCCCAGCAGGGAAATTATGAGGACTGCTTCTCCAACGCTGCTGTTGCAAAGGCAGAGGCAGACACAATAATCGTGCTTTCGGACACTGCGGAGAAAGAGCTTCCGTCTCTGATTGAGAAAAGATTGGATGCGGCTAAGCAGCTGATACTCAAGGAGGAAGAAATGGGAAGGTTCCCCATTGCGGGCTTCAGCTATTACGAGTATGCTAACTCTCTGAAAAATGATGTGCCTGCTTCGGCGCTGCTCTATTCAGGGTATGCACTGGAGCTCTCAAACATGAATGCCTATTTCCCTCCAAAGAGAATAATATCCTGGAATGTTATTGAAACAATTCTGGGAATAATGCTTGTGTTTGTATCGGGCGCAGCTGCAGGGGCGATAGTGACAATAGTCACCTTTAAGAGGAGAAAGCGTATAAGCAGAGAATATAAATCGTTGATTCTCAGAAAAAAAAGAAAGGCAGTAAGAAGAAGGTAAGTTCTTTGTTATAAAACCCATGCAAGCAACCCGAAGGCTGCTTGCTTGGGAAAAAGAGGTGATAGATTGTGAAAGTTGTTATTTCCCAAATTATTTTATCTACTGCATAGTGAAACAAACTACTATTTAAACTTTTCTATCTTTTAGCATACAATAGTAGTAACAACTCAGGGACAAAAACGAAACAGCAGAAGGTTTAAAAAAAGCTGCCTGATTTCAGGGAGTGTGAAAATGCTTTGCGAAGGATGCAGGAAAAGGGAAGCAGAGGTTTCCTTCAGGTATTCAAGGAAACTCTGCAGGCTCTGCTTCTCAAAGGCGCTGGAAAGGCGCTGCAGGAATGACCTTGCCTATTCAGGGGCAATCGACAGGATAATCGGCGCAAGAGCAGTAGTCCTGCTTGACGACGGAACTCTTGAATCAGAGGCAGCAAGGATATTTCTCTCAAAAATAATAACCGACAAGAGGGTAAAATTCATAATAAGAAAGTGCAGAAAACCTGACTCCTCAATATTTGAAGACAGAGATGATATTGACTTTGCAAAGAAAAAAAGCTCAAAGTGCATTGCAGTGCCCTGGAGCATAGAGAGGGAGGACGCGCTTTTCCTGGAATCGCAGATTAGCGGAAAGAAAAAAAGAATTGGCGCTGTCCAGAAAGAAAACGGAATCATTTTCATCAAGATATTCAGGAATGCAACAAGGAATGAAATGAGGGAGTATGCAAAGCGGCTTTCAAAGAGGAAGCTTTCGGGAGAAGAACGCAGCCCTGTTTACAGGATGACAGAGTCCCTGGAAAAAAAATATCCTGGAATAAAATTCTCAATTCTTTCGAGCGCCAACTTCCTCCAGAAGATTTCCGGAAAAAACAGGCAAGAGTAAATAAAGGGATTTTTTCAGAAATAGATGCATGGGAAGGATTCCCCTTATTGCAGTCATAATAGGAGTTATTGCAATATACTGGGCAGCAGATTTCTGCTTGAACAACTGGACAACAGGCGCAGCTGTATTTGGCGGGGAAAACAGCAGCATAGATGTGTTTTTCTGCCCAAGGCAGGACTGCTGGGGTGAAATCCAGCAGTTAATAAACAGCTCAGGCAAGGTGGAATGCGCCTTCTATGCGGCAGACCCGTATATAATCACATTGATATCAGGCAGACCTTCCCACAAAGTTGTGATAGATGATAACAATTATGGCAAGGTCATAAAAGGGATTGCTGCAGACAGTGGCATAATCCCTGTCTATTCAGAGGGGATAATGCACAACAAATTCTGCATCTTCGACAGCAGGATTGTAGTTACCGGCTCATACAACCCGACAAAGGCGGACTCTTTCAGGAACAACAACAATCTTGTCGTGATAAATTCAGCGGCGCTTGCAAGGAATTATGAGGAAAAGTTTCAGCAGCTTTTTGTGAGGGGGCATGAGAGATACTCTCCAAAAGCCGCACACATGCTGAAAATAAACGGAAGCTTGGTGGAGAACTACTTCTGCCCCGAAGATGAATGCAGCAAAAACGTGGTAAATAAAATAAATTCAGCAAAATCCGAAATTTATTTTATGACCTTTAGTTTCACTGATGATTCTATTGGAGACGCGCTTGTAAGGAAAAATGCAGAAGGAGTCAGGGTATCAGGAATATTTGACTCCCAGCAGATTTCAAATTTTTCAGAATACAAAAAGCTTCTCGATGCGGGAATTGACGTTTCTCTTGACTCAAACAAGTATCTGATGCACCACAAGGTCTTCATAATAGACAATGAAACAGTCATCACAGGCAGCTTCAACCCGAGTGCAAATGCGAACTACAGAAATGATGAAAACATTCTGATAATAAGCAGCCGAGAGATAGCAAGACAATATTTTTCTGAGTTTAATTACCTGAAAACTGGAAACAATACGCAGGATTAATGCAACACTCTTGAATTTATTTTACAGCAAAAAATAAGAGAGATACAACTCTGTCAGTAAGGAACTGACTTTTAAACGCTTAATAAGGTGATTTCATGGGATTGGAAGAAAAAATCATTTGATTACAACTGTGCTGAAGCCAACATTCTTCAGAAGTTCTATTGCCTCTGAAAGCTTTTCCCTGCTGCTGGAATATAATGTCATAAGCGGCTCTCCAACATTGACTGACTCGTCAACATGCTTGTGCATGTAGATTCCTGCTGCCTTGTCCCTGGGGGTTCCTGCAAGCCGGCAGATTTGCGAGATGAGGGCGCTGTCAATATGGACAATCCGCCCTGTGTTGTAGGCGCAGAATATGTAGGAGAATTTGCTGAGCTTGAGCTCCTCCTCTTTTGGAACCTTTCCGCCCTGAGCCTCAATTATCTGCCTGAACTTCTGCATTGCCCGCCCTGACTGGAGTATCTCCTTTGCCAGCGCGTAGCCCTGGCCCCGCTTGACCTTTTTCGACATCTCAAGCATCAGCCCCGCCATCTTAAGGGACTTCTCTCTTAAGTCAGTGGGCTGGCTTGTGCTGTTGCTCAGAATCCTGAGAACGTCCCTCATCTCAAGCACTGCCCCGAAGCCGTTTCCTATTGGCTGGGAGCCGTCGCTGAGCATGATTTCAAAATTTATGTTCAGGGCTTTCCCTATTTTTATGAACTGCTCCCGGAGGGCCTTTGCCTTTCCCATGCTCTCCATCTTCGAGCCCTTGCCTACAGGTATGTCTATGAGAATGTGCGTTGCAGAAACTGACTTCTTCTTTGCAATTATGCTCGCAAGAAGCTGGGACTGCGAGTCAATTCCAAGGGGGTATTCAAGGCGTATTATTTTGTCGTCGGCAGGTGCAAGCGAGACATCTCCGCCCCAGACAAGGCAGGCGCCCGTCTTCTTCACTATTTCCTTTATCTCGCTTATTCCGAAAGAAACAGGGGCTATCACCTCAATTGTGTCAGCTGTTCCTGCAGGGCTGGTTATGGCCCTTGAGCTGGTTTTGGGTATCACAAGCCCGGCCTCTGCGACAATAGGCACAACTATGGGAGTAGTCCTGTTGCCTGCAACCCCTCCTATGCAGTGAATGTCAAAAACAGGCGGCTCAAACGCAATTGTATCTCCTGTTTCCACCATCGCCTTTGTCAGGCTGACAATTTCCTGAAATGTGAGCGGCTTTATGTAGCATGCTCCAATGAAATATGATATCTCGCTGTCTGAGAGCTTGTTTTCAACTATGTCGCTGACAATCTGCCTTATTTCAGAGTCAGAAAGAACTGCGCCGTCGAGCTTTTTCTTTATCATCATTACAGAATCCGGCTTTTTTTCAAGTGAAATTTCAATATAATCAGAGGGCTTGCACTTCAGCTTGGAGATTACTTCCTTGAAAAGCGCGATTTTGCCAGAGGGGACAATCCTCTTGTTTGGACAGACATCAATTATGGCGACAGCCCGCTTCTGGCCTTTCCTAATGCTGATTCTGTCCCCGAAGTGGGCATCAAGCTTCCTTGCGTCTGACTCGTTCATTATGGCAACAGGCGTGCTGCCTGAACTGATGTCCAGGTCTATTACCTTAAGCTTCATCGTCTCACCGTCTTTCTCAGTTTGTTTCTTTATTAACTCCGGAATATTCTATGCGGTAAATTTCCAGGCAAGTGAAAAACAGGGCGAGTATGACCGGCCCCAAGATTATTCCCGCAAGCCCGAAAAAGGCTATTCCTCCGATAGTACCGAAAAGGATTATCAATGGATGAATTTTTGCCCTATCGCTGATTATTTTTGGCTTTAAGATATTATCAATTGTGCTTATTATGAAAAAGCCGTAGAGCAATATGAACACACCATTCATGAATATGCTCTTATCCCCTGAGCCGTAGCCCTTGATTATTTGAACCAATGAAAGAGGAAACCAGACAGCCGGCGGGCCTATGAACGGGATGAGCGCTGCAACTGTAGTGAGAAAACCCCATAAAAGAGCGGACTTGACGCCCAGCAGGTAAAAACCCGCTGTTGCAATTAAGCCCTGAATAATCGCAACAATCACATTGCCATAAATCACTGCGTAAAGAGTGTTATTGAATTTTGAGATTATAACTTTCTTATGGCTTTCTTTTATCATGAATAAGCGCCATATGCTCTCTGATATGAGCGCATTGTCGCGGAGCAAAAAGAACAGCGTGAAGAAAACAATGAAAAGCTGGAATGCAATGCCTGGAAGTGACAACACAAAGGCAGCCGCGCTCTTTGCAAAGAAAGATGTCACCTCGGAAAACATCTGCATGAAGCTCTGCCTAAAGGGCTGGTTCTGCATGATTGAGCTAAGAGAGGAATAAATCCTGCACGCCATTCCCCTATCAGATGAGCAGCCCTCTCCCACAGAATTCTTGATGAGAAAATCCTGGACGGACAAATAAGAGCTGGAAATCTCACGTATGAAGTTATTCACGAAAAGTATGATTGGAACTGCGATAATTGCAAAGACAATTACTGTAACAATAAATGCAGCCACATTCTTGTTCTTAATCTTTGAGAGAAGCCATCTGTAAACAGGATAAAAAATATAGGAAAATATTAATGACAACAGGATTGATACAATAAACGGCTTTATAAGAATAAATGACAGGACGGCGAGAGAAATAACAAAGATAGTGAAGATAAGCCTAGCACTATCAACACGCTCCCCTTTTTTCATTAACTTCCCTCTTTTTTTACTAAAAAAACTGGGCCCGCCCAGATTCGGACTGGGGACCTTCTGCACGTCAAGCAGACGTCATAGCCACTAGACCACGGGCCCATCTGTATTAAAAGACATAGAATCCTTATTTAAATATTTCGGATTGGAGTAACTGGTTAGAGCCTGCTCGCACTAGACACAACGGTGCAAAGACAGGATGGATTATGCGTCTTTTTCTTTCCTTACAAAAGCGGAAAACCATTTAAGAAATTTTTGGAAAAAGTTCCCGAATGCGCCGGAGTGCTCTGCAGCAAGAAGGGCGAAAAGCATGGTAAACATAAGCAAAAAAATTATGAGGATGAAATTTGCCTGGGCAGAAGGCGATGAAGAGTATATCACAAAGCCGGATATTGAGAATCTTGAGCCCATGAAGAAGAGAAATTCAACAGAAACAGTGACAAAAAGCACTGAAACAATTATGTCAAGAACCGCCACGCTAAAGTGCAGGGAGTGTTCTTGAGCATGCTCAGAAATCGCTGGTTTAACATTATCTACAGCAAGATTATGTGCACTTTTAGCAATTTCTGACATGTCAAAAATCCTTTTTTCCATGAAAACCAGAAATAGCATTGCCCAACTGTTTTAAATAGTTTGTGATTAGAAAAAGGAAAGCCTCTGGCGAGGATTGAACTCGCGACCTCCACCTTTCTGTCACTTCGTTCAGAGCAGTTAGCCCCGGCGAAATATACCAAGGTGGCGCTCTACCGCTGAGCTACAGAGGCGCTATCAAATGGAATAATTCACTGTTTTTAAAATAATCGGTTGAACCAAAAATGAATTGAAACTTACAAAAAAATAACTGCGGGGGACGTGATTTGAACACGCGAACCCACTAAGGGACAGGATCTTAAGTCCTGCTCATTTGACCAGGCTTTGATACCCCCGCACCTCTCATAGATTTGAAGCCGCTTTTTAAATATTTTGATAAAAAAAAGAATTATTTCCTGAACCTGTACATGTTGAGGAAGGACTTTATCATTGCCTCCATCTCCCTTGTATCGCTGGCAACCATCTCCTCAAAGTGCTCAGTGTAGTTCTTGTAGAAGAACTTGTCATAAACAGTTCTCATGAAAAAATAGAAGGGGGTCTGCTCCCACCTGCCTTCGTAGTCAGTCTCAAGGTATGAGTCAAATATGATTTCAATGCTGCCCTGATTGAGCTTTACCTTGTGCTTGTCCCGCTCTATCTCAACCTCCTTTACATCGTGCATTGTTATCTGTATCCTTATAACGGACTTCGCATAGTCGCTCAGTTTCTTGTAGGGCATAATCTCTATGTCAATGAATTTTCCGGAGGGACTGACATGCTCCTCATTCTTTATCTCCCTCCTATCATATCCCTTGTCCTTAAACCACTCATTTATTGCGCTGTAAAGCTCCTTGACATCAAAGAGCCCTGAGTAGCTCATGGTCACATTCTGTATAATGGGCAATTTTTCCGCCATTTTAAGCCCTCCCTATGAAAGTCCTCCCACTGTTTCCATTCCAAGGAAGGATTTCACATCCTCATAAAAGCGAAGTATGTAATAGTAAAACGGGTCAATATGCTTCACGTCAAGGTCCTGCCTTATGATATAGTTCTCAAAAAATTTCTTTGCCTTAACGAAAAATTTGTTTTTCTCCCAGTTTTTGTCCCCATAGATGTCAGGGTAATCGGTTTCAACCTTGCCGCTGAATGTTATGACTACGCGCGCATCCTGCATCTTTCTTTTTGCGCCGTCCTTGATTACCTCAACATCGTTCACGCCGTAAAAGTAGAAGTGAATTTCCATAATATACTTTACATAGGAGGTTATTCTCTTGTTTGCCTCCCAGTTGATTTCTATCTTAGGGGGCTTATGCTTGTATTTTGTCTCATAAAACTCAAAGCCCTCGTTTATGAGCCAGTGAGACATAAACTTGTAAAGCGCTCCTATGTCAAATATACCCTTATACTTCAATACTGTGGGAGGTATATTCTTGTTCTTGTCAAGCATGTACAAATCCGAAAGAAATTGCGTTTATAAAAGTTTCTCTTTAAAATGCTCAAAGTAAAAAGCAGGAAAATGCTTACATGTTTTTCAGGCAGTTCTTGCATACAAGCATGCCCTTGACAGGGTAGAGGCGCTCCTTGAAGCTTCCGCAAATCTGGCAGAGCATCTCAGTGCGCTCGTGCACCGGCTTGTGCTCTTCCTCCCTGAGCTCGAACCTGTCTACAACAAGGTCGAAAAGCTGCGGCTGTATTTTAAGAATATCCTTTATGGTGAGAAGCCCTATGAGCTTCCTGCTGTCGATTACCGGAAGGTGCCTTATGTTCGCATCACGCATCTTGACGAGGGCATCGTAGATGTCTGCTGCAGGATTTATTGATATCAGCTTCTTGACCATGATGCTCTTCACCTGCGTGGCAGAGCAGTCAATTCCCCTTGCGACAGCATTCCTGACAATGTCCTGCTCAGTGATTATCCCAATAAGGTCCTTGCCCTTTGTTATCAGGAGGGCGCCCACATGGTTCTTGGCCATCACCTTCGAGCACTCCATTATGCTTGTGTTAGGGGCAACTGTTATTGGTTCCATAGTCATGGCATCGCAAACCTTGTAGCCGGTCTTCATGGAGAGGAAGGATTGGCTGAAAACTTATAAAGATTATTATTAAGCAGAATAGATATTAAAGAAAGGCAAATTAAAAATGCAATCAGATGTTGATTATGACCTCAACATCCTTCCCAAATATCCTCTTCAGGCTCTCAAAACTCTTCTCCTTTATTAGTATTCTTGGGGCAGAATGCTGGCCGGCAAGAGCCGTATCCATCTCCTCGAAGCTGCTGGGAGAGAGCTCGCAGATTTCCCCGTCCTCTGAAACCTGCGCCTTTGAGACCTTTTTTGAGTCCTCGCCCGAGTTCTGGATGATAAATGCCTGCTTTTCAAGGAAGATTACCTCACCATAGCTGTTTCCGCACTTGACCTTGATTTTCGCCTTCTCTATTTCCTGCATGTGGCGCCTCTGCATGTATTCAATCATATATTTTATGAACTCTGAAAATGACGCCTTTGCCTTCTGGATGTCTGCCTTGCCAAGTTTCTTATCATCATATTCCTTCTTCGCAGCGATTATCTCCCTGAGAAGCCTTCCAAACCTCTCAGGCACCTTCCCTGTCTGGACCATCTTCTTTTCAAAGAGGGAAACTGAGTCAGTGTCATCCATCTGGGTTATGTTGTCTGTCTTCAGCACGTCTCTTACTGCTGTCATAGTGCTCTCATAGATGTGAAGCATGTCCTCGCCTTCCTTCATCTTCTCTATCTGGGTGAAGAGGCGCTGGATTCTCTTGAGGTAAATTTGGGCGTCCTTTAGGAGGGTGTCTACCTCCTTGCCTGAGAGCTCCTTCTTGTCGCTGTGCTCTATGTCCTTCCTTACCTTTATGTTCCTCTCAAGGATTTCAACATACTTGTCCTCAAGGAGATTCTCCTTTCTGACAAATATCTCGCGCATCATGTCTGCTGTCTCCTTTGGCGAAGGCGGCGGAACCCCGTAAACCATCAGCGCTGCCTGCGACGGGGTAAGGATTGCATAGTAGATATCATCCATGCCTATGTCCTTGAGCTTCAGCTCAACGTGCTTGAGCATCTGCTCGCCTGCGCCCATGAACATGTCTATTGCTTCCTGCGATGGCTTTATCCTTCCCATCTTCAGAAGCTGCTTCCAGGGCATGAATATTCCCCTGTCATAAAGGGGAACGCCGTCCCTGAGAAGGGTGAATATCACAGGATTTGCCTCCTTGAGGGATTCCCAGAAGTCAGTCAGGATGTAAACCTGGATGTTGAGCTTGTTCTTTATTCCGGTAATCTCCCCTGCCTCGATGCCCATGCTGATTATTATTGCGCGCAGCTTGTCCTTGAGCTCTGTCCTTGTCATCCTCTTGACATCAGTGTCGTCTATCACAATCCAGACATCAATGTCAGAGCTCTTTGTCGCCTTGCCCTTTACCAGGGAACCAGCGAGCACATAGCTGAGGATGTATTTCTCGAACTTCTTTATGACCATTGACTTGTGGACTTCGCCTATTTTTATGGCCGAGAGCATGCCTGTGTCATAAACCGGGACAGACATGGCAATCATCTGGAGAACCTCATATTTCGCGTCATAGCAGGACTGCCAGAGGTCAGAGAGTATGAGGGTCTTTGGGCTTATCCGTGGGTCAACCTCCTTTGCAATTGAGTCAATCACAGTGGAAAGCTTTTCGGACAGCTCTTCCTTGCTCATCTTCTTCGAATCAGAATCGTCAACAAGAACAAGGATTGGTATCTCATCCTTCTTCTTTTCAGCATCATCCTTCTTCTTTTCAGCATCATCCTTTTTCTTCTCATCGCCGTCCTTCTTCTGCTCGTGCTGCTTTTCAGGGGGAAGAAGGGCTATCCCAATAACATAATCCTTAAACTTGTCGAGAAGCTTCTTCTGGAAGGAGTCGAGCTTCTCCTTTATCTCCTTGATTTTCTCCTGGGCCTCCTTGGGAATGCCGGGAATCAAATCCTCCTTTTTCTCTTCAGCAGAGGGCTTGGGCTCCTTTGGCTCCTTTGCTTCCTTTGGCTTATCAGCTTCCTTTGGTTTATCAGAATTGTCTTTTTTGGCCATTTGCAGCTCCTCCCATATGATTGGAATGGTTAAGTTATTTGGGGCGATATATTTAAAGGTTTCCCAAAAAGAATTTCAATGGATTCAGAAGGTTGAGCGGTGATTTTTCAGCAATAAATTTAAATACAGAAAAATATTTACTATCTTAAGGTGAATAAGCATGGCAGAGGATGTTAATTTTGAGGATGTTGGGAAAAAGATAGAAGAAGTAAATGCGGGCGTAGAGCGCCTTGAATCAATTCTCATGGCAGAATATTATGACATAGTAAAACAGAACAAGCTGTATGACAAGGAGCATGCATTCACAGACGAACTCAAAGACAAGCTTATTGATAACGTTACAAAAACGTTAAAAGAACAGGTTCTTCATATACCAGGCTATGAGACGATGACTGATTATATGTTTGAAGACTCTCTCATGAAACATTTCTTTGGAATTGACAAAGAGGCGCTCAAGCATTTCTTCAAAAACAAGAAAAGGATAACAAAAGATGATATAGGGCAGCTTGTTGAAAGCATAAGCCAGGATTACAGCCAGAGCATGCACCTGAGAGCCATAGAAAAAATAGGGCCCGAGCATGTTGAGAGCGGCAAGGAATATTTAAGGAAAATATCTGAGCAGTATAAAATACCTTTCAAGCCAGAGAATGTTCGCGAATCAAATGAGCTTAAGAATGAGCTGTTGAAAGTCCATTCAATGGTATATCAGTATAAAATAAGGGACAAATACGCCTAAATTCTCATTTTTATTTTCTATTTTTTATAGATTATCTTATTCTTTTTGAGACTGCGCTTGCTACAAATCCCAGAGGTGAGAAAAATGATGTGCCCTGGACAAATGCCTTTCTGAGGCGTATCGCCTTTTTGAGGGAGAGCGAGGGCGAAAAAAGGGTGTAGGCCCTTCCTATCTCAATCAGCGAATGGGCGTCAGAGCCTGCTGTCTTTCCGAGGGAAAGCCGCTCTGCCATCTTTTCCGCCATCCTGTTCCTGCCCGGAATTAAGTTCCTTGAATTGAAGCATTCAAGCCCGTCCACCTTTGACTTAACCTCTGATATGTCGCCCCTGAAACCCTTTCGGAATACAGTATATGGATGGGCAATTGAGCATATTGCACCCTGCTCCCTTATTTTATCAATAACCTCATAGAAATTGCCGGGGCGTATCCTTCCATTGAGATAATATGCGAGCAACTCGCACCTGTCAGTGAGTATCTCCTCCCCGACAACAAGCTCAAATCTCTTTCTGGAAAATGCCTCCTTAAATTCATGGCGCAGGAGCTTTTGCGCTTCAAGCGCTCCTGCAATCTGGTTATGGTCTGTTATAGCAAGCCCGGAAAGATTCCTCTTCAAGGCCACTTTGAGAACATCCCTTGTGCTCTGCATGCTGCAAGCAGAATACCTTGTGTGGCAGTGAAGGTCATAGCGCTTGTAGTTCTCTGGAGCCATCCGGCACCCCCGAAAATGTGATGAGGGCAGGAACAACAATTTTATTATAAATCTTTCCATGAGCAACAGATGAATTATCAGGATGGGTGATTCCAAAATTTTTATAAAGGGCTCTGCTTAACCCAGCCCTGACGCGGTCGTAGTCTAGCGGCTATGATTCGAGCTTCCCAAGCTTGCGACCCGGGTCCGAATCCCGGCGACCGCACTTCCTGTTAAGAGTTTTTTTCACTCAAGTCTTTTTTTTAAAAAGCCTTGCCCAACGACCGCACTTCCTGTTAAGAGTTTTTTTCACTCAAGTCTTTTTTTTAAAAAGCCTTGCCCAACGACCGCACTTCTCTTTATGGAAATTTATTTATACTCTAGCGCATTTTCTCCTCAACAGGGGTGGCAAACCATGAATGCAATTAAGAGAATACTTGCCGGAATCATAATCGGGGGCTCAATAGCAGCAGCAGTTCTCGCGCCGAGCTGCAACAAAAAGATGGGCACGGAATACAACCTTCACGAGTGGGGCGTAATGGAGGGGTGCTACACCAGCAAGGAGGTGCTGGCGAGCGGAAGGCCTGACCTTGAAATGATTGTCAAGCAGCCGGTAATCTACATAACTTCTGACGGCCAAATCCAGGTTGACATAAAAGAGAGAGTGGAGGGGCTGGTTGAAAATTCTGAAATCACCACCTATCCCAAGGCAGAGATTTCAGGAAATGAGATATCCTGGAATGGCGTCCAGGTGCTGGATGAAAAGGGCAGCATCGGCAAATACAAGTTTGAGCCGGGGCTGAAAATGACTCTTGAAGAGCTCATCCCAGTGCTCAACAATGCCTATTCAAACACCCTGAAATACAGGGGAACATCCTCAAAATTCCTTTTTTACGAGGCAGATATGAAGTTTGACAACCCGATAGAGCTGTCATATGACATGGATGAAGTAATGGTGAAAAACACAGGAGATTATGCAGTTGAAAACATGATTTTTGTTACAGAGCTGCCTTCAGCAAACCCTCTCCAGTCAAATCTCCGCTCTGCAATGATTGGAAAGCTGTCCCCGAGCGAGGAGAGGGCAATTGCGCTCTCAGAGTTTGTGCCGGACTATGAAATAATGAAGGAGGACTTGATGAGCGCCGGCTTCACCGCAGACGAGGCAGAGCCATTTGCGCAGCTGTGGGCGGCGCAGATTTTCAACCCGACTTACAGAAAGTCAAGTGCGCAGCTGCTCTACCACCTTCCAGAGGCAGAGTATGACAGGCTTATTCCATTGACAGCCAGCCCTAAGCCCTCAAACACTGAAAGGGCGATGTATGTGCTGCTGGACGCAAAGACGCAGCTGAAGCCAGAGCCAAGCGAATATGACAATTATGAAAAATATGCATATGCCCTGCCTGAGGAGGCGAAGACGCTTTTGGAAAGCAGCCCAAAAAATTGGGAAATGGCACTGGACCCTGATTACAAGGAAACGCAAGTCACGTGCTTGGCCTGCGGCTGGATATGCTACACAACCCCGAGCAGGTATGAGTGGATTGTGCCTGGAAGCAGCGGCAATGAACTTGAGATCAGAATAAGGGATGTGCAGTGCTTCGGTCAGGTTCCCATATTTTATTACAAGGGTGTGGAATACCGCCCGCAGCTTCCGATTCCTGAACTGGAGGGAAAGTAATGCTCATATTGAGAAAGAATATGTGTAGGAGGACTCACCCTGCTTTTTTGAATCCATGCTTTTCTTGTATTCACTGAATATCTCCTCCTTTGATTTCAGCACGAGATTCAGAATTTCCTGCTCATGCCCCGCTCCCATCACTGCAAGCATGCGCCTTCCCGGATTGTTTTTCATAAGCTTCGCAAGATTCTCAGCCATTATCCTGTTCCTGTCCTCAACAAGCACCTTGTAAACATTCGGGTACCGCTCCCTAACCTTGGACACCATTTCTGAAACCAGCTTCTCGTCGGGAATTGAAGAGATGTCAAACTCAACAATCTGCCTGCGGAAAACTGCGCCGGCAATCAGGTCGTAGACAAAGCGCATCCTCTCCCTTAGTGAGAGATGCTTTGAGAACTCGCGGAGGGTTTCCTCTATGTCGCGGTCAATGAGAATTATCGGGATGCCCAGGCGGTTCGCCTCGTCAATTGCCGCCTTCATGTCAATCCCCGGCTCTGTGCCTATCTTCTCTCCGAGCTTTCTCTGCACAAAGCCGCCTATCAAAGTAAACAGGAATCCCTTGAGCCCAACTTTTTTTATGTCTGAAATCCTGATGCGCTCATCCTTTTTCCGCTTCTCATCGCTTTTTGAGTAGTATTCCATCAGCGAGTTGAAGCGCTTCCTGTCAAGCTCTACGGCAATCATATCAGGAATGAATGCAGAAACGCGAAGCCTTATTGAGGTGACGCTGTCCTTTGAAATGTGAGATGTTCCGACTATTGAAAGGTGTGAATGTATATAATTAGAAGCAGAATCTGTTTTGTTTGCCCTGCCAGAAATGCGCTTTATTCTGCTTTTTTTCTTCTTCATGACAAAAATGTTTTACCATACTAATATAAATTTTATCCACAAGATTTAAATATTAGGAATTAAACAATCATGTCATACATTCAAGACAAAAATACAAGGAGGGATTTGTATGCTTAAGATGAAAAGGATAAGCGAAATGTATGGGATGAAAGTTTTCACTGATTCTGGCGAATATTTCGGCGACATTGAAGAGGCAGTGCTCACATCCTCAAAGATATATGGATGGAGAGTCAGGGCAGGAAGGGAGTCATTCCTGGGAAAGATACTCGGCGGAGGGGCAAAGGGAGTAATTGTTCCCCACAACTTCGTTGAGAGCATCGGAGATGTGATGATAATAAGGAAGCTTGCCATACCAAGTTCTGCTTCAGAGGACATGCCGGCGGAGAACGAGGAAGAGCAGTAAATTTTTTTCTTATTAATTAGTTCTAGGAATTTCTGAAATACAATTACCTACAAACTCTCAAATCTTCTGAAAATAGCGTAGATTTATATACTGCCACCTTAATATGTCCTCTGTTCCCCACATTTTGGGGAATTATATATATATCAGGTGAAAAAACAATGGGATATGATGGAAGCGGCTTCGGCCCAAGGCAGATGTACAAAGCAGTATGCGCGGATTGCGGGAAAGAGTGCGAAGTGCCTTTCAAGCCAGCCGAGGGCAGGCCTGTTTATTGCAAGGACTGCTACGCAAAACACAAGAAATTCTAAGTCATATTTACGAGGCGTAGAATTTTCTAGATTTATTTTTTTAATTTTTATTTTATCTCAAAAAAAATAAAAAATTATTTCTTCTTTATCAAAATTATAACAAGAGTTCCCAGCAGGACCACAAACAGCGTCACAGCAACAGTCAGCATTGTCAATATTGCATCGGAGCCTTGGGAAATTGTGCTGGCAGGATAAATTGGCGCATAGGGCTGCTGAGCAGGAACTGCATCAGCCCTTTCCTGAACCATCTGGCTTGAGCCCTCTTTAGGAGCTTCTGCGGCAACCTGCGGCTGAGCAGAGCAGTTTTCCACAATGATTTCTGCGCTCTTAACCTCCTGCTTTTTTCCATCATAGTATAATACTGTTGCTGAAATCTCATATGCGCCTGAAGTCGCGTTTTCAAAATTCAGGAGAATCTGGGCTGAATATATTGAGTTCTCGCCGCTTTCTGCAGGTATTGATATCCCAGTTTTTCCGCCAATAATTCCAAGCCCCGCGCTGGTTATCGAGATTGAAGCGCTCTCATCATTCCTTCCAACATTTGCAACCCTGAAATCAGCATTAACCAACCTGCTGTTGCAGCTGGCATTCTTCTCAGGAGAGAAGTCCAGAAGTGCAAGCCTGTGAGATTCCTTCCTGACATTGAGGAATAAATTCTTGCTGTCCATATAAGTAACCCCGTCGCTGCCCTCCCCCTCAACATTTATGAGCAAATTGTATGAATCCTCAACAGCAGTGATTGGAACATTGAAAGAGAGCTTCACCTTCCTGCTCGCTCCCTGTCGGATTGAGAACTCATCGGATTCAACCTCAAAATCCTCATCAGCATCTATGCCCTCAACAATGATTCTCAAATAGGCATTGTTTATTTTTATGTCCTTGTCGCTTTGGAAGAGATTTGACACTTCAACCTTAAACTGCATAGTGCTTCCAGGATAGGCATCGCTTATCTTGTCGCCTTCCTGAAGATTGCCCTGCTTCTTTCCATCCACAAATGCATTCACATTCGTTATTGAAAGCCCGCATATGCTCTGAAATTCTGAGAATTGGGGCTGGCTGTCTGGAGTGAATGTTTCAGAGTTCCAGGTTGTCCTGACCCATCCAATAATATCGCCATTAACTCCGCAGTAATGCCCGGAGTAGCTGCTGTAATCGCCATTCCAGCATGCCCCCCCATCAGAACCAACCGGGGAAACCTTCCACTGCTGGGAATTCTTGTCATAAATGAAGAAGCTCCAATAACCGTCTGAAGCGCTGCTGCCATAGCCCTCAACAGCCGAAAGGAAATGCCCCAAGCCGACAGAATAGCTCCATGAGGATTTTATCCCTGACATCTGGAAGATGCGGTAGCCGTCGGTGTTTGGCTCTGCGTTCACGCATCTCTCAATTGCAGTTCCATTCGGAAGCCCGACTATCAGAGCAATGTTTGCTGCGCCTGCAAAATCAGCAGCGAGCAGAATAAATATGAATATTGCCAAAAACAGATTTTTCTTGTTCATAAACTCATCCTCCCATGTTGGATATTATATCCAACAGCAAAATATTAATACTATTTATTCTTTTCGGTGCGCCATGGTAGGCAATATTCCCAATTACACAAAAGCAGACATTTTCAGATGCTTAGTGCTCGTATCTAAAAGTGCCAGCAGGGAAAAAATTAAGGAAATTGCAGGATTGGGAGAAGGGAGCGTAAGGGCAATATTGGACATACTTAAGAACAAAAAACTGATATCCTCATCAAAAAGGGGGCATTTTCTCACGGAAAAGGGTAAAGAACTGCTTAAAAGAATAAGCAAAACCGCAACTTTTTCAGAACAGATACAAACCAAAAAGCTATTTCCCAAATACAAGAAGGTAGCCGTCCTGGTGAAGAAGCACAGGAAAATTAGAAGCATTGTGGCATTGAGGGACGTTGCAGTGAAAAACGGGGCAGAGGGGGCAATGCTGCTGGAATACAAGAACGGCTCGCTGAGCATGGGCTTTTCATCTAAGGAAAATCTGGATTTTTTAAGGCATCTTTTCAAATATGAAAAGGGGGACGTGCTGATAATTGTTTTTGGAAAGAGCCTAAGAATTTGCGAGATAGCGGCAATCTCAATGCTTTCTGAGATTAACAATTCCCTGAAATTCTTGCTGGAGTGAAAAACGCTTATTTTACATTAATAATCAAAACCTTTTTATTCCTGCTTTTGATGCTTTCTTTTTATGGAAGTCATAACCCTTGACGGCTCCCTGGGCGAGGGCGGCGGGCAGATTCTGAGGACTGCGCTCTCATTTTCAATGCTCACAAAAAAGCCGTTCAGGATTGTCAATATAAGAAAAAACAGAACTGAGCCGGGGCTTAAGGCGCAGCACCTCGCCGCAGTTGATTTTCTTGTGAAAAACAGCAGTTCAAAGGCAATTGGAGCAGAGATTGGCTCTTCTGAGCTCTCTTTTTTTTCAGGAGAGTGGAAGGGGATTTTAAGGAATTCTGATATCGGGACTGCCGGCTCAATAACTCTTTTCTTGCAGTCAGTCCTCCTGCCGTTGATGTTTTCAAAGAAATGCAGCTTCTCTGTGACAGGCGGCACAGATGTCGCCTGGTCAGTGCCAGCAAGCACATTCTCAGAAGCAGTGCTTCCGTTTTTCAGAAAATATGCAAAGATTGATTTCCGCCTGATAAAGCGCGGCTATTATCCAAAAGGGGGCGGGGTTGTGGAACTGTCAATCTTGCCCAAGATTCTGCTTTCCGACTTCTCAAGCTTTGAAGAATTCCTTGAAGAGGCAAGAAAACTTGGCAGGATAAAACTCTCAGAAAGGGGCTTGCTTGTTGCAATCCGAGGCGAGAGCCATGCATCAGCTGACCTTCAGGGCAAGAAGGTTGCAGAGCGCCAGGCATCTGCCGCTGCCCTGGAGCTAAAGGATGCAGGATGCCACGTTGAGATTTCAAGCTCCTACTCGCCTTCAGAAAGCACTGGTTCTGGAATTTCAGTTTATGCGCTTTACTCCCAGCCCGGCTCTTCAGAGTTTGATGTCAACCAGCCAATAATCCTGGCCTCTGATGTGCTTGGCGAGCGGGGAAAGCCGGCTGAAAGGGTTGGCTTTCAGGCAAGCCAGAAGCTCATCTCAGAGCTCTCCTCGGGCTGCGCCTGCGATTCGCTCCTTGCAGACCAGCTCATCCCTCTGCTTGCGCTTTTCGGGGGAGAAATCAGGGCAGAAAGAATCAGCGAGCACCTGAAATCAAATGTGGCTGTTGCAGAGGCGTTTCTTGGAAAGCACTTTGAGATTGATGAAAAGGAAGGGATTGTAAGAGCGTTATAAGTTTGTCACTTGCAGAATACGAATCCAATTTTTAAGTGAAAAATTATTTAAACCGCATATATATGTATTCGGTTTTGGGGTGTTTTTATGAGCGATGAAGAAAAAATAGAAGGAGAAAAACTACAAGAAAGAAGCTTTCTTGAGCATCTTTGTTATAAATATTTCAAAGAGGATAATGAAAAACAAAAACTCTACTATGCATTGGGCAGGTTTGTTCCCCTGAAGATTCCGGTGAATCCTAAAAATCCAGATAAACCTGCAGACTATGACTACATTCTGCATGATTATTTTAAAGCTGGTATGCCGCAGGCTGCAAATTATGAGCGTGCTGCGCTTGTAGCGCTTTTGAATGAAGATTATGAAAAAGTCGATGAGTTTTTTTCTGAGATAAAGAAGTCAAATGTGTCTGAAAATAAGCTGCTTAAGATATATTCTCCGATTTTTGATAACAAAGAAAAGATTCACGAACTTTTAAAACAATACTACGCAGAACTAAGCACAATGGAACCAAAATTTGATGCAAAAAGCGGCAATCAGGGAAAATCCGCCGGTGTTACATCAGCACAGGAGCGCCACTCTTTGGGAAAGGGCCCAAAGATAGCAATCTCTGCACTGGCAGCGCTAACAATCTTTGCTGCAGGTGCTACTCTTTACTATGCAGGCAATGCGAACATCTTCAGGGTGCAGAACACCTCATTGGAAGAGCAGGTTGCAAAGCAGGAGGAAGAAATCTCAAATTATCAGACGCAGATAACTTCTCTTGAGGAACAGCTTGCCTCAAAGCCAAGCACAACATCACCTGTTGTTTATATGAGGGAAGTGCTTACTGGCAATGAAACTATTACTGATGAGGTTGCCAGTTATCTAAGCGGTATAAAGGGTTTGAATTATGGCAGTTTGGGTTTTGCTGGCAGGATAAATCTTATAGCTGATTACTGCAAGACAATCTATGATGTTATGGGCATACCAAGGGAGCAGGCCTCGCAAAAAACCAGGCAGCTGCCTGACAACTACCAGTTCTACATGCCGACTGCGAAGGTTGAGACAGAAAACGGAAAGTGGCGCCTGAAAGGAACTTATGTTAGGAAGGCTGACGACAAGCTTGTCAATTTTGAGCTGAAACAGGAGAAATACATGGACCCATAAACAAATCTTATTTTTCCCTTTCTTTCCTATATTCCTCAACTATCCTCTGGAAAACCTGCCCTTTTTCCTTTTCCCTCCTTATCTCATCAGGGCATGCCAGCATAAAACTGCCAAAGTCCTCAAGCCTTATTTTTGATGCGTCTATAAAAAAGAATTTTTTTGCTATCTCCTGCCCTGGCTTTTCAGGGCTTATTACTGCATAAATCTTATCCTTAAGAAATTCAACTGTTTTCTCGCTAAAGATGTTTGGGTTTCTGACAAATATTGTCTCCCCGGGAATTATCCTTAATGCCCTGATTTTTTTCTCCTCCCAGCCAAGGTTTTCCAGCTTTTTCACAAGCTGCTTTTCCGAAAGCGAAAACAGCGCCTTTGAAATCTTTTCTTTTTCCTCTTTTAATTTTCTTATCTCATCATCCTTCTCTGCGAGCATTTTTGAGAACACAATCATCCTCTGCTCTTTCTGGGAAAGCCTTTTCATTATTTTGGATTCCATAAGTTCATTCTCTCTTGCCTTTCCGCGGCTCTGCTCCCCTATTCTCTGCGAAAGCCAGAGAATCCTCTTTTTCAGATTAATGTTCTGATTCAGGAGAAGCCTGTTTTCCTCTCTCAGCCGCCTTAAATCCTCAGCCATTCTTCCATTATCCTCATGCTTTTTTTCATCAGGAACAGTGCCAGCAGAGATTTTTTTCTCATGCGCACTTATGAATTTGCTCTCTTTGCACTTTATCTCTCTGAAGATTGCTGATTTTATGTTCTCCCCTGAAACTATGACATTCTGCTCCACACGCGCAACTGCCTCCTCATCAAGGAATGGGCCTTCCTCTGCGATGAAACGCCTGATTTTTGATACGAGCGGGCCAATCTCCCTGATTGCATAGAGCGCTGCAGCAGCCGAGTCCTTCTCATGAGAGTTCTCGCAGGAACAGCCCTGCAGAATCTCCCTTTTCTCATCTATTGTCAAGTCCTCTTTTGGGGAGAATATCCTTGCGCCCCTTGCAGCTGCAAATTTCTTTATGAGCTCAGGGATGCTTTTCTTGTCTGTGGCAGCACCTATTACATCGAACTCACTTGTCTCTTTTAAGAGTTCTGAGAAGGGCATCTCGCGCCTTGATTCCATCTTTACAATCTTTCCCAACAGGTCAAGCGCAGCATATGCTGTTGTAGTCCCTGGGTCTATCCCGATTATGACATTCATCGCTGCAAAAAAAGAGATGAAGATATAAATAATTTGCTTATCTCTTGCTCCAGATGTAGAATCCCATATTCTCAGGTATTATTATCAGGTTCTGGCTTGGAACAGATGAAATGTGCTCCCTCATATCATAAAGCCCATAAATCTCATATCCGTCTTTCTGCCCTATTATTTCAATCCTTGACTTGTCATAGTCAGAAATTTCTGGAAATTGCTCACAAATCACAGGGTAGTATCTATCGCCATTCCAGACAATGTCCTTTTCAGGAGTTGTCTTATCAAAGTCGTGGAGATCAAAGTAGTGGTTCTCAATTATATGACTCATTGTTATGTAGTTCCAGTCCGCTTCAGCCATTATGCCTTTTTCAGGATCGCTCCAAATGCCCCAGTAATTGCTGTCCCTTGCATAAACCACTTTGTAGCCAGAGCCGTCAAGGGGCTTTTCATCTATTATCATTTCCAGCCTGTGGAATTCCGGAGCCCTGGGTCTTGCCCTGCTGGTATCGTCTAATGGATGGTAGGGCTGCCCTGTTGCAAATTCAGCATAAACCTTGATATAATTCCTTGGAAAATTTTCTGTTTCTGTTATCTTTAGCTGGACATAGCTTTTTTTTACGTCAGTGTTTTGCAGGAATGCTCTAACCTGCGATTCAAGCGATACGCTTCGCTTTAAAGAGCATCCTGAGGCAGCAACTGTCAGCGCAGCAAGCGCAGATAAAAGAAGTTTTTTTCCTTTCATATTCAATCCCCTCACTAGTTTATGCAAATGAGCTATAAGGGGAACCAGATTATTAATTTTGTGTTTGTTCCTTAAAGAAGCCGATTTTTATAGAGTAAATGCAGAAGGAAATACTGGAATAAAAAATAAAAAAAATTCCAATTCTAATCTAAGTTATAGCCCATTAAGGTATATAGAGGTACTTGAATATAATATTTTTCTATAAAATGATAGTTCTGTTTTAAAAAATAAGGATTATTGTGCCTTAGAATAGTTCAATAATGTTCAGAAATCATTTTTTTAGTGAAATAATGTTTTTTTTGCCTCTTTTCTGCTTATAAATGATTTTCCTTTCTTCTAATTCAGAAAGAAGGCCACTTAAGCTGGATTTGGGAATGTTCATTATTACCTTTAATGTGCCCTGCTCGCAGCTTCCACCGCGCTGTTTTATTATATTTATTATCTGCTCCTCATTTTCCTTAAGATGCTCTTCTATTCTTTCAACTTGTTCTATTATTACCTTGGGCTTTTTCTTCCTTTCATATATGTAAAAGCCAACTCCGCCTGCCATAAGTATGAGAACTGATGCTAGAATTATTATTGCAACTGGAAATTTCTGTTTCAGGAGCATGAGCAGTGAGAATGTGTCATTGGCTTCAAGGTCTGAGAGGTGCCAGGTGAATACCATCGACTGCCCGTCGCTTTCCACGCTGGAGGGCATGGGATAAACAGAGCCTGTTTCAAATGTTTCACCTCTCACAGGATTCTGCAGGGTGTATCCCTCAGGAAGAGTTACCTTGACATCCATTGATGTTGTTGGATAAAACGTCTTTATTGTCACAAAGAATGCCGAACTCTTCATAAAGTCCCTTGTGGAATACTGCAATGTTATATCCTTCGCAATGTTCTTTATCCTGAGCTTCTTTTCCGCTTCATCTGCATAGATTATCCTTCTTGGTATCCCATCTATTGTCAGGCTTACGTCAAATGCATCGTTCGGAAGGTCGAGCCCTACATCTATCATTGTGCTTTCCTTCATTGAGAAGTAACCTGTGACAACTGTCTTGCTTTTCTGCACATCAAACTGGTAATTTGCAGATGCAATTTCCTGCGCTGAGGCAGATGCTGCCAGCAGTATAAATGCTAGGAACAGCATGGCTATTGCTGCACTGCTTGTAATTCTCATTCCACCCACACCATGGCTAAATTATTATTGGTTAATAAATCTTTCCAAGAAAAAATGATTTATGCCCTGCGCTTGACTGAAGCCAATCTTATGTCTGTCTTCAGCTCCATTATTCTGTAGGCACGCTCACGCTTTTCCTGCTCAGAAATCCTGGGGTTTGAGTTTTCCATCTCAAGCTGGCAAGCAATCGAGCTTGCCTCTTCAATCCTTCCTGCCTCTGCAAGCGCTGACGCCTCTCTCAAAGCTGAATCAAACTCAGGATGAGTTATTGGAGATTCCTGCTTTATGAAGCCCGGAACATTCACTGAAGTGGAAGGGGGCTCTGCTGGCATTTCTTTCTTCAGCTCGTGCTTGACATAGAGCTCAAAGCGCTCCTCTTCAAGGCGGTTCTTCTCCTCAAGCAGGCGGTACTGTATGTCCATCAGCTGCGCCTTCCTTGATTCAAGCTCCGCTTCCTTCTGCGCGACAGCAATCTCCCTCTCGCGTATCTCCTGTTTTGCCTTCTCTAGCCCAGGTCCCTTTTTCTCGTATTGCTCGTTTATCTTTTGGAGTTTTGCATCTGTCTTTTCCAGCTTCCTCGCTGTCTCTGAATACTCCTTCCTCAGCTTTGGCAGCTCCTTCTTCAGTTCATTGAGGTCATTTGAGTTTATCTTGAAGTTTTCTATCTCCTTTTTCCTGAGTGCAATTATCCTTTCCTGCTCTGCAAGCTCTTTCCTGCTGTCTGCAATCCTTCTTTCCCTGTCTTTTATGTCCGCCTGCATCCTTTGCAGTGATTTCAGCTTGTCTTCAAGCATCTTCCTGCTCTTCTCTATCTTTTTCTGCCCTGCCACAATCTCCCTGAGCTTTTCTGAGAGCTCCTTGCTCCTGGCCTTGACATAACTCCTGTTCTTCAGGAGCTCCTGCACGCTTTCAGAGATTTCCTGGCTTTTCTCCTCAAGCTCCTCATTTAGGGTTTCAAGCTCCGCCTTCTCTTTCGGAAAGGGCTCCTCCTTTCCTGGCGGGAGCGGACCGACTATCCTCATTGACTCCTGCAACTGCTTTTCCATCTCTGTCTGCTCTGATACCTTTTCCTGGTTCGCCGGCTCAGGAACTTTTTTCTTTTCAGCGCTCTTTCTGAAAATTCCAAAAAGCCCCTTTGGCTTTTCCTCTGCTTTCCTGGGAAGCAGTTCCTCCTTGGGCATGTATTTCTCGTAATCCTCAACTGGCCGGAGGTCTATCTCCTCCTCGACTGCCTTCTGTGCCTTGGCTTCTTCCTCGCTCTTTCTCATCTCTTCTTCATTTCTTACATCCTTTCCATAGAGCACCCTTATTGCATCCACCTTTGTCTTTGCTGTCCTGAGCTTTGCTGCGAGCTCTCTGTTTTCCAGGGCATTCTCAACCCAGTCGGCAAACTCGTTTGTCTTTGAGGTGTGGTATGCGAATGTGTCATCATCCATATACTTTATATAATGGACAAGGTCGTCAAAGTCCTTTATCTTGTCCCCTGTCTTGAGAATTAGGCAGTATTTTATCCCCCCGGGATGCGCCTGCTTTGTGTGCAGCTTCAATGCCTTGGCATTCTTGAACTCGGCATTGCAGATACTGCAGGTGAATTCTGATTTCTTTTTCTCAGGGGGCTTTTCAGAAGGCATTTCCTCTAGAGGCGCGAAGGTTTCAGGCGGCAGCTCCTTCGGCTGTTCCTTCCCGCTTGCCTTCTTTCCAAAAAATGAGCCAAAGAATCCTTTTTTTTCTTCCTGTTTCGCGCTCAGCCCCCCTGGGAGCGGAGGCAGTTCTAAGTCAGAGCCCAAGTTGTCCTTGCCTATATCTGCCACTCTTTCACCTCTTTTTTCCTCGTCATTACCTTATCGCGCCCTTTTTATATACTTTTGTTATTATTTCAAAATGAAAACAAATTATGGGAATAAATCCTGTCGTCGCGATATCAATTTTACATCAATTTCGCGGTCGTGCGGCTTTATGCAAAGAAATGCAAGAGCATTTCTTGTACACAAAATCTCGCAGAGATTTTGTTGTGCCGCACCTTGCGTGTTAACCGAGCGTAACCAGTTAAAACCAAAACCTTTTTTAATAAGTTACCAATCTGCTCATAAGCTTTTGCTAAAAATCAGGAGGAATAAAATGGCTGAAGAACTCGTTTGCATTTCATGTAAAAAGAAGATAACCAACAAGCCGGGCGCCACAAGGTTCCTGTGCCCATCATGCGGAAAGTATGAGCTAATCAGGTGCAGGGACTGCAGGATAAGGGGAGTAAAGTATACCTGCCCATTATGCGGATTTGTGGGCCCGAATTAGGTAGTGAAAATGGCAACGGTCTACATCACGATGAAGCTCATGCCCGAAAACCCGGACGTGAACCTGGAGCACATTGAGAAGCTTGCCAGGGAAAAAATAGAGTCCCATGGCATAAAGGTGCATTCTGCTGAAAAGGTGCCCATAGCATTCGGGCTTGTCTCAATTCAGATAATAATGATGGCAGACGAGCAGAAGGGAAGCACCGATTTGCTTGAGTTTGAGCTCTCAAAGATTCCCGGCGTCGAGTCAGTCCAGGTTATTGACGTCAGAAGAGGAATCGGATAAATTTCATCATTAAATTTCAAATTCTTCCACTTTATGACTTTCTGTTATAATATTGACTTTCCAATCTACTATTATGTCTGAGAACTTAGTTCTAATCTCTTTGGAAAATTTTGCAAGATCAGAAGAACTCTTTGCAATAATAACAATCTCAACATCAAAGTCTCCTGCAATCGAATTTAGAACAATAACTTTAGGATATTTTTTCAGATAATTAATAAAACTGTTCAGGCTTTCTTCCGATAAATTTTGTAATTTTACTAAAACACCCGCTTTTAAAGAATAACCTAATCTCTTATAACTTCTTAATATTGTAAAACCTGTTATAACGCCAGAATCAACCAATCTTTTTATTCTCATTCTTGTGCCATCAACAGACATTCTAATCTCTTTTGCTATGTTTACAAGAGTTTCACGGCTATTTTTAGCCAAGATTGTCAGAATTTTCCTATCTTTCTCGTCAATCTGACTTAAACTTTCTTGTTCATCCAGCTTTTTTGCTGCCATAATTCCAGCTATTTCTTGTATACTTATAAATCTATCGTAATATTTACGATAAAATAGCAGAAAAATATAAATATTTCTTATGATATACACTATTCATCGGAAGGTGGTAAAAATGGGAAGAAAAAAAATAGTCATATGTGAATATGTAAATCCTGAAAAGAATGAATATATCCTTCGCGAAGAAAATCTTCCAGTTCTTCCAGTCATAAGCGAAGAGGCAATCGTACATGGAACGACAGAGGAACTACCACCAATAAATAGACTAGGTTTCTCTTTTAAAGACCAAATGGATATGGTGATGAAAAAATATGAATTCGCTCAAAACTTAATAAACCTTCTTTATTCTAGAGAAGTTGTCGAAGAGATGGTAAAGAGCTATATAAAAATTGAAAATAAAGTTAATGAAAATTTTCCATCTCTTCATCACTTGTATACTTATCAACAAAATGACATTATGAAAGAAGTTTATGAAAAGTACTTTTTTACATATCATTTATATTTATTCGTGCCGGGGTTCGGTATGTGGGAGAGTGGAAGAGTAAAACAAAAGTATCTACCACCCTCTGACGACGAAGACTACCCTGGGCAATTACAAGGATTTTGGTTAATAGGCAGGTATTTTTCAATGAATCCAGAGTCATGTCTAAAAAAGATAGCACATCAAACAATATGTGGTACCACTTATTCGAGGCATTATAGTGTGCCATATCCCCCGATATCAAAAGTAAAAGTGTCAGACTTAAATTTAAAATTAGAAGAATTAGTAGAAGAAGAATAGCTCAGGAGGCAGAACGCTTTGTAGATATTCGTTAAAATCTGATGTTATAGCAAATTACGTTAATAATCGGAACTTTGTTTCCTTTGTAATGAGTGATTTGCTTATTAGGAAATCACTTTGCTAATGTTTTGATATACAAATATTAAAGTTATTTCCTATAGTTGCAATTGAATTTAGGGCTAACTATATAAAGGGCATATTCATTTTTATTTTTAGGTGATATTTATGGAAATTAAAAAAGCACAAGATTTAGTTTATGAACATTTAGTTAAGATAGGTTACACAAAAAGTGAAACGACACCAGTACATGCTTTTTTACACTTGGTAGAAGAAATTGGGGAAGTTTCAAGGGCTCTATTGCATAAAGAAACCAAAAGAGGAAAATTTAGTAATAGTACTGATCCTGGAATCATTGAAGATGAAGTCGCAGACATATTTTGGCAAACCTTGAAACTTGCATCTTACCTAAAAATAGATCTTGATAAAGCATTTGTTGATAAATTAGAAAAAAATCGGAATAAATCCAAGACGCCCTAAATTCAACTCTTCGGGATTTTTTGCTTCGCAGGCGCGCTATAAAAAATTTTTATGCTTCTGCAGAAATTCTTTGGTCGGTGGAAATAATTTTAGATTGAATATTTGATTTAATGTAAAATATTCACATTTTGAAATTTCCGATATGTCAGGTTTAATTTTTCCACTTTCATATTCTGTGAGCCACCAACCAGTTTCTATGTTATCAACGTATGATGTTGCCAATTTTTTAATGATTTTAACTTCTATCCCGACCTCTTCAGAAACTTCTCTTTTAACAGTAGTTTCTTCATTCTCACCAGATTCTATTGTACCATGAACTAAGCCCCAGTATCCTTTATATGGTTTTTTCGATTGTTGAATCACTAAGTATTCTATGCCTTTCTTAATAACAACAGCTATTCCTTTCATATTTAATGGAGTATCAGTTAAGTATATAAAATGCGCACTTCGGAATGAACTCCTCGCCAAGCTTCGCTTAGCTCGTCCCTTACCAACGCTCAGAAGAACCTAACATTGATTTAGATGTTACGCTCGGTTGCACTTCGTTCTGTCCAAAATCGCGCTTCGCAGACTTTTCCAAATCACATATGTTATCTCTCAATCAATCTTCTTATGATTTCTGCAATTTTTTCAGGAGTTGCTTCTGTTCTTATTCCTTCAGGGTCAAAATGTGTTTCAGAGGCCTCAAATCCTTCTTTTCTGAGCGAAGTTATGATATCCGCTTTCTTCGGGGCGCACAAGGAGTTCTTCTTGCATATTTCTCCAACAAGGTAAAAGAAAGGAATATTTAGTTTTGATTCATCTTTAATTGCAGAAACCAGCTTTTCCGGGGCAGTCATCTTTGAGAGCAAAGTTTCATCCCACAGCTTTCCCAGGTAAAGAGGGCCCACCTCTTC
>Ga0210017_1000234_pt1 | contig 44522 bp, 37 predicted proteins | sample CryGeyCG2014_020_FD_183966 | JGI IMG/M metagenome (GOLD analysis project Ga0210017, IMG submission 183966) | Groundwater microbial communities from aquifer - Crystal Geyser CG08_land_8/20/14_0.20 (SPAdes) (version 2) | ecosystem: Environmental > Aquatic > Deep subsurface > Groundwater | place... | reverse complement strand
AGGATCATTAAACAAGCCTGAGTTCAGCCTCATTTCTGGATTGGAAAATACTCCCCCCCCCCAACTATATTTGTGCTCCTCCCCACAAAATGTAACATTTCTACTTTGGCGCTACACTTGTAAATAATATTTTGACAAGATATACTGTTTTTGTTACTATTTAATCCAAGGAGGTGATATTGATGGCAAAAAAGAAAATGACTTTGAAAGATAAAGTGAAAATTGCTGATGCTTTAGGCAGGATCGTTAGAGCAGATCAATCTGTCGCAAAATTAGCCGAAACTAAAAAGCCAGGGGTTGCTGCCGCTAGTTGGGGTTATGGATACCATAGCTCTTCAGGGGGCCGGGATGTAGCCAGATAGTTATTGGTAGTAGACTTATAGTAGCTTCCATCTCGAAAGTAGATGGAAGCTACTTGTTTTTAGGTATTATTTAAGCGAAAAATTTCTGAAAATGCGGTCCAAAATTTTATAGGCGAATCAAGGCTTTGTATGAAAATATGTGTTGGAATAAATGAGGCCAGCGAGATAGCCCAGTTAGTCAAAGTCGGAGCAGATGAGTTTTATTGTGGTGTAATCCCTTCGACTTGGCGAAAGAAATATGCTTGTTCGTTTTTGAGCCGTCGGGAAAATGCTGGCTCAAATTTTTTAAGCTATAAACATTTGAGCGAAGCGATTGCATTGGCGAAGAAATTTCACCGACAGATCTGGGTGGTTTTTAATTCTTTGTATTATCCCCAGAGGCTTATGCCTGAAATAAAGAGAGTTATTTTGAAGGTGCTTTCACTTGGGCCGAGCGGGTTAATAATTGCTGATCCTGGGCTGTTGCTTTTACTGGCTGAGCTGAAGCCCAATGTTCCTGTAATTTTAAGCGGTGAGTTTGGAGTTTTTAACAGTTACTCTCTTGCTTTGCTTGGAGCTATAAAAAATATTAAGAGGATTACAATTCAACGCCACTTAGCGGTTAGCGAAATAGCGGCCATAGCAAAAAAATTCCCACAATATGAGTATGAGGCTTTTATTTTGAATGAGAAGTGCCCTTTTGTTGGAGCGCATTGTTTTGCTGGGCATGGAGATGTTTTTTGGGATAAGTACTCTGGCCTAAATAGAAATTTGTGTTCTGAGCTGCTAGAAGCTAATTTTTCCATTTCATTGGCCGAGCCACACTCTTTGGCCTTTTTGAACAAGGCTTATACTAGTTATGTTGAATATCAAAAAAGAAATAGGTTTAACTTTGCCTTTCGGTTGAAAGGGGAGCCGATTGACCAGAACAACATTTTGGTTGATTGTGGCTTGTGTTATGTTAAAAAATTGAAGGCTGCTGGGGTAAGGTATCTCAAGATTGTCAGTCGGGGCAGGGCCTTCAGCCTAAAATTAAAAATGGTTGCTTTGGCGCGCATGATCGCAGATGGAAATTTTACGCGGAAAGAGATTGTCAAAAAATACGAAGCAACGTTTGGCCAGAAGGGTAGGGAGACTTGCGCGGCCAAATATTTTTGTTACTATTAGAAGTTAAAAATAATGGAATACGCAGTTTTTAATTTAATCCCTAAGGCCTCGCCCAAGGAGGCTCTTGTGAAGTTGCGCCAGTTAAGGCAGACCCTACATTTTGGTCGGAAACTGGGGCGGGTATATTTAGGGGCAGAATCTTGTGTGAGATTGCTGCCAACTTTGTCTCAGTTAGAACGACATATCAATCAGGTCCAAGAAGCCGGTTACGGCTTTACCTTTGTTATTCCAGCTATGGTGAGCGAGTTTGAGGTTGGTAAAATTAGGAAACTATTAGGTTTTCTGGCGGGGGGCAAACGGAAAGTGGAAGTGGTCATTAATGATTGGGGTGTTTTGTCCCTGGCTCAGGAGTATGACAATCTAGTGCTAATTTTGGGCCGACTTTTAAACAAAAGAGAACGAGATCCCCGCGTAGATTATAAAAAGCTTCCTCCTTGGTTGCTCCGTATTTTAAGGGGGTCAATGGTTGATGACCAGCGCTGGCTGGGCTTTCTTAAGGCAAAAAGGATAGTGGCGATTGAGTATGATAATGTGCGGCAAGGGTTAGCCGCTACTGGCGACTTGATGGGGGTCCAGCTGCATCTTTATTATCCTCATGTTGTGGCGAGCTTGTCACGTGAATGTATTTATTCAAGTACAACAAAGGCTGGACCTAGTCTTGGCGGCTGCCAAAGATCGTGTCTGGATTATTTTGTGCAGCGAGAAATCTCAGGCCCGGCGGGTTTAAAGGCTACTTCTTGCGATCAGTTGGGCAAGGGGATTTATTATGAGAATGATGAAATGCCAAAGGGGCTGGGGATTTTTAGCCGATGCATTGTCACGAGCCTGTAAATACTTGTTTGATAAATATCCCGTATGGTTCTGTGGATTGGGGTGGTTGTTTTCTCCCTTTGGTCTTGGTTCATCTGGCCACGCTACTTGATCAAGCCGGTATAAAATTTATTGTTAATGACTTACAGTTAAGTGTTTTTGAAAGAAAAATTAATTTTAGACGACCTGGTGTCCATCGGCAGATTGCCCAGAAGATTCTTGGTAATAAGCAATTAAAGAACTTTCTTTTCTTGAGCATGGACAAGGGTTTGCCTTTTGCTGTTAACCTGGCCAAAGAAATAAAACGACTGAATCCGGAAAGCAATATTATTTTTGGCGGGGTGCAGGCAACCTTGACTGCCAGGCAATTGCTTTTGAGTTTTAAGTTTATTGATATCATTGTGTTGGGAGAAGGCGAGAGTACCGTGATCGAGCTTATCAGGGCACTAGATGGAGATAAGTCTCTTGAGTCGGTTTCTGGCCTGGCGCTGCGCAAGGGTGGGCGACCATTTTTCACTCCTCCCAGAGCTTTTGTCGCAGACATTGATGCTCTGCCGATGCCTAATTTTTCTTTGATCCCTGCTTTAGCAAGTTATCAGCCGGACCGGGCCGGTCGGGGGCATAGCTCTCATCTTGACGTGGGTCGCGGCTGTGGTTTTAAGTGTGCCTATTGTTCGAGCTCAAAATTTTGGGGTGGTTTGGTTAGGCAGAAGACCCCGTCAAGAATTTATAGAGAGATGAAACACTTATATCAGAAATATCATATTACTGATTTTATTTTTAATCATGACCAATTTATGGCTGACCGGAAAAGGATCGAGTCTTTTTGTGAGCTTTTTTCAAAAAAGAGGTTGCCGGTGACTTGGCGGTGCTACGCTCGGGTCGATCTGTTGGATAAGAAACTTATTGAGCGCTTGGCTGCGGCTGGCTGTACAGGTATTTTTGTTGGGTTGGAAAGTGCCTCCCCCAGGCTGTTAAAGCAAATCAATAAACGGCTTGATCTTAAACGAGCACAAAAAACCATTGATATGGTGCTGAAGGCTGGAATGCTTTGCTTGGCCTCTTTTATAATGGGATTTCCGAATGAGACCAAGGCAGAAGCGGACCAAACCTTGAGCTTGTCGCTCCAACTAGCGGCCCAGGGTTGCCAGGTTGAGATTAGTTTGCTCGAGCCGTATTGGGACACGGCCTTGTGGCAGAGTGAAAAAAATAAGCTTGTTCTGTGTCGCCAATACCTCAAGACGCATTATGCTTATTTGACTGCCCGAGAGGCCAAACTTATCGCTCAAGAGAAAGAGATTTTTTCTTGTTTTTATAATTATCGAACAAGGGACCTGAGTCTTGAAGAGTATTATGAAATGAAGCTCTATTTTTTCCCTTTGATTTATATGTTTCCGCAAACCCTTTTGTCTTTAAGCCAAACGCTTGAGAAGGCCCCTTTATGGCTTTGTTTTGCTTGGCGATCATGGCTAGCACGAAAAGGGTGCAAAGGGGTCTTTCTGCGGGGTGGGGTAAAGAAGCAAAGCGTCCTTTTTCTTGATTTTGCCATTGCCCTTGTTCGCCATAACAAGCCAAGTAAGATTGAAGCATTTTTGATTGCTTATGAAGGAGATAACAATGGGGCTTAAGGTTTTGTTTGTTCATGTGCCTCATTTTCGAAAACAGACGTTCTCAATTGGTTTGCCGCCGATCGGTTATTTTGCCATGGCTGAGCTTCTTAATCGGCATGGTTTTGATGCCCAAATTATACATCTGGGGCTGGAAAAGATCTTAGGTCCTGACTTTGATCTGGCTAAGGAAGTAGATCAAAATGGGTTTGACGTGGTTTGCTTTGCCATCCATTGGCATTACCAGCTTTGGGATACACTTTGTGTAATAAAATCCTTGAAGAAGCGCGTTCCCCAAACAAAAATTGTTGTCGGTGGCTTCACTGCCAGCTACTTTGCTCGGCAGCTAATGCAGGGTCAGAAGCAAATCGATTTCATTATTTGTGGTGAGGGAGAGATTCCACTCCTCTCTTTAGTAAAAAATCTTTGCTTGAGTAAGCCAAAAAATTTAGGGGGTGTCCCCAACTTAGTCTGGCGCAGCGGGGGAAGCGTAGTTAAAAACAAATTGACCTATGTTGCCACGCAAAAAGATCTTGATGATTTGAATTTTAGCTGCTGTGATCTAATGCGGCATTTTGATCTATTAACGCGCCTAACGGAAACAGGTTATTCTTATTCGTCTAATTGTAATTTTGTGAAAGATGTTAAAACGTTTATGCTTTGTCCCGGCCGGGGTTGTAGTGTCAATTGTTTTTATTGCGGTGGTGGTAAGCGGGCGCAGAAACTGATCAGTAACAGAAATTGCCATGTTTTTCGCTCTCCCCGCAAAGTTGTCGCAGATATAAAACGGATCATAAAATACGGGATAAACAATGTTTTTATGGACTATGATCCGGAACCGAACGCAGGTTACTATGACGATCTTTTTGCGGAGATAAAAAGGTCCAAGATCAAGGTCTTGGGTAATTTTGCCTCCTGGGCTCTGCCCAGCAAGGACTTTATAAAGAAGTTCAGGGAAACTTTTTTGCCGAACTCTATTTTGATAATTTCGCCGGACGTTGGGTCGGAGAGGGTTAGAAAATTAACCAAGGGCTTTTATTTTTCTAACAGCGAACTTTTTGGGGCGCTTGATTTTCTAAAAGACAAATCGCTTGCTACCATGGTTTACTTTTTTATGGGGACACCTTTTGAAACTGCTAAGGAAGTGGAGCAAACATTTGCCCTGAAGGAGCAGATTGCCCAGAACTATCCTTTTACTACGCCGATGATCTATTTTCCTGAGATAGAGCCAGGGGCTGACTTTTATCAGCGGCCGGGAAAGTACAAGGTCAAAGTGCTTAGGCATGGCTTGCAAGATTTTTGCAACTATTCTAAGCGCATGGCCAAAGTTAAGGACCTGGGGAAGATCGGTGTTGAGGAGCAGATGGGATTTCGGTCCCTGACGCTCTCTGCGCAGAATTTGCTTGAGATCACCCGTTGTCACCAGCAGAAAATCCCGCTGGCTGATGTTAAGCCGTCTGCCCTGAGGCTAGAGACGCGACTACGATTTTCAAGGGACTGTTCCATCAAGGAATTTTTGGCCGTTGCGGGAAAAGGCCTTGAACTTCGAACTAGTTATTTGGCTACTAACCAGGTACATGGAGTAAAGTGTGAACTTGATGAAATAGACTCAAAAGTATTAGAATTGGTTGGCGAGGGGACCACAGTCGCGGACATCTTAAAGAGGTTGCCTGGTCAATCAGTCCAGTTTCTTCTTTTAAAGCAAGCGGTAACGGCCGCGCTGTGTAAATTGTTGCGACATCACGTTTTGGAGATAAGTAAATAATGGTTAAAAAGAGCTTTAAAAAATGTGAATTTGCGATTAATGGTTTGCATTTTAAGTATTTACCAGCGAGTGGTCGTTGGGATTTTGGCCGCCAGAGGCAAGGTCTGGAGCCGCAACTTTTGGATTTTTTGTCGGGGGAGGGCGTGGGACGGAAAAAAACCGGCCCTGATAGCCACACTACTGTTACGATATTTTTAACGACTCGTTGCAATTTGCGTTGTAGTTACTGTTGGAACAGTCAATGCAAAAAAGAGGATATGAGTTTGGTTACGGCCCAAGGAATTTGGAAATATCTTAAAAAATCAATCTTGTCTGATGATAGACGTAAGATTGAGCTGGCTTTTTACGGCGGGGAACCACTACTGAATCCGCTGGTGTTAGAATTTTTCTTGGATCGTCTTTGGCAACTTAATAAAAAGCAAAAAAACAGATTTTCCTTGGTGATTTATTCCAATGGTACGATTATTGACCGGAAACTGCTGGAGAAATTTTCCCGCTTCAAGGATAAAGATTATCAGATCAGTATCGATGGAAATAAATTTGAGCATGACAGGGATCGCTGTGGGTCGTGGCACAAAGTGGTTAATAACTTAAAATATATCGATCGGGTTGGTATTTCCAGAAGTGCTCACCCAATGATCGCTTATCCTTATCGTTTTATTGAGGCTTACAAAAACTTGGTTTCACTCAATTTTAGTTTTATGTGGATGCAGTCATTTTCGTATCCAGTTTATCGTTTGGGAGAGACTTTAAAAATTGATGTCAAGCTCTGGGCCAAAAATTATCTGGCTTTTTGTGATTTTTACCTTGATGAGCTTAAGCGTGGTACGGCGGTTTTTGTTATGCCCCTACTTGGTGCTTTGCGTAAATATCTTTTTATCGGGGCAGGCACGACAGCCTTATGCGCTGGTGGCGGGCAGAATTATTTAGCGATAGCTGTGAATGGAGAAATATATCCCTGTGTTATTGCGGCCGGATTAAATAAATTTCAAGTTGGAGAGGTTGTAGGCGGCTGTGATGTCAAGGCAGTAAAAGAGTTTGTTGGTTTTATTGAGCGGAAAACCCAGCTAAAGGGAAAGTGTGTGCGCTGCCCCATCAGCCTTTACTGTCACCGCTCTTGTAGTGGCCATTGTTTTCAGGCAGAGAGATTGCCTGATCCTTTGTGTGAATTATTGCTTAAGCAGTTCCAGATAGAAATTTATTTTTTTCGGCGGTTGTTCAGAGAGTGTCCCAACCTGGCTAGGGAGATGCTACGCAAAGAAGGCGTTAAATTAGCGGTTTGATCTTGGATCGATGATGATGCCCCACGCCACTAATTCTTTCAGCTTGTTTATTATTAGTTTGCCTTGTTTGGGATAAAGGCCGGTTACCAAATCTTTGGCTTGTCCACTTTGTGATAGATGTTTTAGTAATCCTACGGCAGCATTGTCTAATAAATGGATCTCCTCGCTTGATTTTAGGAAAACAATGTGGCTTTGCTGTGCTGGAGCAGAAAGGTTCGGTTGAAGCTCATTCAGGGTAGGGAGAAAGAGCAGGTTTTGGAAACGACCTTTCTGGTTTTTGCTGTTCAGCAGTTGGCTGATAGGTGTTTTTTTGACAATTTTGGCCAGTTCAGCATCAGGGGGGATGGTATAACCAGCTCTTAAGGATAGGGAGAGTTGTTTTTGCGGCCGCGGATCAGGGAACTGACAGCAAGAAAGGACCTGCTGGTTTTTAGGGTCTTGGTGAGCGGACTTAAAAAGCTCAAAAAGTTGTCGACGGCTCTGAAAAACACAAACTCGGCCGATCTCTTGCCCGCCACAAAGATGGACTTTGTCGTTGCTAACTCTGAATAATTCTAGACAATCTTGGCAACTCGTTGGGCAAAAAATAGCTTGTTTTAAAAGCGGCTTTAAGTTGCCGTCGATAATTGTAGGGGGCAGAGGCTTAGTTAGTGTGAAATCAATTTTGTGCACAATGAGCTGGCAAAGGAACTGAGCAAAAGCCTGGCGTTGATTTGTTGAGGCGTGACGCTGAGGGCAGGACACGGACAAAAAGCAGGCGCGAATCTTGTTTGTGATTAGTTTGTTGGCTAGTTTGATTAGGTCTGACCTATCGATTTCTATCTTGAGCAAGATCGTTTTTGGTGATGCCGCTAATTGGTTTATTGGTTCTTTTTTCTGGAAGGAAACAAAATGAATCTTTTGGTCGTTGCAAGAAAAATAGTTGTAGATAAAACAACCTTTGACCTTTAGATATGATTGACCTAGCCCAAGGTGTGCTAGGGCTTTCTCGTATTGATTCAGAAATTGAGCCAGGCCCATGTCTGGCATAAAGATATAATTATCGGGATTTTCCTCTGGCATCTGGTCAAGAATGTCGTGAAAAAGCAGTATTTGCTCATCGATAAAAACGTCGCCTTGCCGCAAGGTGACCCAACGGTCCATTTTTCTGAGCTGATGTTTAAAGATCCTAATGGCGGGTGTATCAGGATATGGGGTCATTATCCAGAGTTGAATTTCTGCTCCAATCTGCTTGAGTTGGAAGGCCAGGTTGACTGTGTCAGCAAAATCTTTCTTGGTTTCGCTGGGAATGCCAACCATAAAAGAGCAAGTTGGTTTAATCTTATGACGGACCTCTTCCTTGACCAGCTTAATAATGAGATTGTTGTCTAGCTTGGGGTTATTTTTTTTGTCTAGAACCTTTCGCATTTTATTATTGCCGGCCTCAATTCCGTGGTAAATCGAGGTGCAGCCAGCTGCTTTCATAGCCTTGATGGTTGCGGTCTCGATCAGGTCAATTCTTGTCAGGCAGCCCCACCTTACTCGTAATTCTTTTAGGGCTTTAAATAATTCTGCGGACCATTGGCGATTAAGGGTGAGGCAATCATCTTCAAACATGAATTTATTTGTTTCCAAATGTTGCTTTTGATATTTAATTTCCTTGATGATGTTCTTGATCGGTTTCCTTCTTTGGTATCTCCAGAAGTGGTTTGATGAACAGAAAAGACAGCGGTAAGGACAGCCTCGACTGGCGATTACGCTACCAACAATTTCCGTTGTTGGAGTTTGGCGAAAAAGGCGCTGAAAAGCGCTTAGGCTTTTATTTTTTGAGGGACTCATTGCTTTTAATAAGTCATAGGCTGGGGGGGCTAAGTCGGCAAGGTCTTTGATCAATGGGCGATCAGGGTTGTGATGAATTTGGTGGCCTTGTTTATAAGATAGTCCTAGGATCTGGTTTAAACTTTTGTGCGCCGGCTTTTTGGTAAGACAGTCAAGTAATTCCAACAGGGTAACTTCGCCCTCGCCTCTAACGATGTAGTCGATTTGACACAGGGCAAACATTTCCTTAGCCCTGAATGAAGGGTGAATGCCTCCCAAAACTATTGGTACGTCTCGGCTGGCCTTGAGCAATTGGCTAAATTTTAGGCAAAAAGGGACATTGATGGTCTGGCAGCTTATTCCAATAATATCAGGTTTGGCTTTAAGTACTAATTGTTTGGCTGCCTCGAATTTTTTTTCCGGGGAGATAATATCAAAGACCTCATCATTTAGGTCAAGGATCTGGACATCTTTGTAGCCATGGTCTCTGATAAAACCAGCTAATTCGGCTAAATTGACCGGCAGATACCTTTGGGTGTATGACCAGATAGGCGCCAAGAGCAGGACACGCATTGATTAATTATAGCATGATCTACCAGAACATTGGGCAAGAGGGTTGGGCCGTAGCTTTGTCCCTAACGCTTGAAGGGCTGTCCCTAATGGCATAAAATAAGCTATGGAGAATAAGCAAGAAAGCAAAGAAATGGTCATTCTTGTAGATGAGCAGGACTGTGAAATTGGGGCGGCGCCTAAACTAGAAGCTCATTGTTGCGGTTGGCTGCATCGGGCTTTCTCTGTTTTTTTATTTGATCGCCAGAAAAAATTATTGGTCCAGAGAAGGGCCAAAAACAAGTACCACTCTGGAGGATTGTGGGCTAATAGCTGTTGCAGTCATCCGCGACCAGGTGAGGAGACTTTTGCGGCGGCTCATCGTAGATTGCGGGAGGAGTTGGGGGTTGACTGTGAGTTTAAAGAATTATTTACTTTTATTTATAAAGCAGAGTTGGATAAAGGTTTATTTGAACATGAATATGATCATATTCTTATTGGTTGTTTTGACGGGCCACTTAGGCCAGATCCCAAAGAGGTCATGGCTTGGCAATGGTTGTCCCTTGATCAGCTAAAAGACGAGATTAAAAATAAGCCTGAGCAGTACGCCAGTTGGCTAAGGTTGTCACTTGAAGAAGTTATCAACCGCCAGCAGGAGATTTTTTAAGGCTGCATTGGCTCAATAATCAGCGAAGCGCTATGTTCTGGGTCCAGCAATCTTTGGGCTAAGCGGCGCACGTCGGCAACTGTTACCTTGCTAAATCTGGCACTCAGATTACTGTCAGCTACGCTACCAGCTAAGACCGCTTGGGCCAAATTTGTGGCTCTGGCACTATTGGTTTGGGTAAAGATTGCTTCCCTGGTGGAGAGCAGCCGAATCAATTGGGCGACCTCTTCAGCGTTGATAATGTCGTCACCCTCGCTGCTTGTATGCAAACGATTGATTTCTTCATTGATCAGGGCTAAAACTTCTTCAAGGTTTTCTGGACTGGTTTGGACAGCGGCGTAAGCAAAGCCTGACTGGACAGCTGTTTCATCCTTAAAAGTAATGTAATAAGCTAATCCCTTTTCTTCCCTAACTGCTACCGAAAGGCGCCGGGCTAGGATCGAGGACAAGACTTTTAGGGCAGGGTAATCAGGATCAGCAGAACCAAGGGTATTAAACCCAATCAAGGCGCCAGCAACGGGAATTGGGGCAGGGAGTCTAAGGACGGCCTTGTTGATCGGGGCGGTAGATGTTGGTTCTGTAGTTGTTGCTTGGCGAATTGTGAGTGTTTTAAGTTGTCTCTTGATATGTTCGATCTGAGGCCCAGCAATGTCACCCACAACCGAAAAGACCAGTCCACTTCGAACTAATTTGTCCTGACAGCCTCTTAAGTCTTCAGGTGTTAATTGGTCGATCCCTTCCTTTTGCCGTAGACCAGCTGGATCTGGCGGCAAATTAGGCGATTTGAGCAAGCCTCTAAGAATACGGAGCCCGTTAGCGCGCGGATCCTCTAGGTCTCCCATTAGTTTACTGAGATGTGCTTCTCTTAGCTGTTCCAGGTTATTAGTGCTTATCGTTGATTTGGTTAAAGCAGAGGTCATTAAATCAACGGCAGGAAGAAGCTTATCAGACAAGACTTCTACCGTCACATGGGCAACGTCCTCTAAAACCTCAACCTTGGCTCTGCCGCCAAAAGCCGCGATCTCATCGTTGATTGAAGTCCCATTGTTGCCAGCCAACATAGATTGCAAAGCTAGGGTGACTTCATCTTGCGTGAATTCACTGCCGCCTGTTGGAAACATGATGTCAAAAGTAACCAACGGCAGTCGATTGTTTCTCTGGAAAGCCAGCTTAATACCATTAGGTAGGAACAGTTCTTCTGGGTGAGAGACTTCGATTTTGGTTGGAGTGGGCAATGGAGGTAAACTTTCGTTATGGGGTGGCTCGGTAGTTCTTGGAGTAGGGGTTATATTGGCGAGATTACTCCCAACATTTTGGAGTATTTCAGAGATGTTTGGGCCTGCTGATTCTTCAGCTTCGGCTTGAGGCTGGACAACCATGGTGCAGTTTGCTTGAGCAAAATATGCAGCAGCGGCGGATTGGACCTCTCTGGGTGTAAGAGCTGCTATTTGCTCGTCCAGACGTTGGTTTAATTCTGGGGTAGCTAAAAGTTCAGCTCGAGCAATTTCTTCTTGGACCCTTTCAATATCTTCTTGATCTCTAAGCTTACTCAGCCGTAGATCAATCTGGGCCTGATGCAATTCTCCGGGGGTGACACCGTATCTGCGCAAGACCTCGACTTCGGTCAGGACATCGGTAAGGGTTTGACTCATGCCGGTTGACGCAACGGCTCCGGATAAAATGGAAAAGAAGGCTTCATAAGGAATGGTTGCGGACCTTGGGAGGTCAAAGAGATTAAGTTGTGGAACTCTGGTTTTCAATCTAGTGTTTAAAATATGTAAAGCGACCTGGACGGCAGCATAGTTGGGCTCGGTTTCGGTTGGTGTTTTATAGCCAAGCGCCACAAACGAAGCTTGGGCGGGTTGAGCCGGGAGGACGCGAAAAATCAACTTGCTTTGAGCTGGTTCAGCCGGCAGGGTGGTTGTTGTGACCAGAGTCGGGCGCCAGGAGGCTAGTTTCTGTTCAATGAGGTGATGGGCCTCTCTTGGCTCAATATCACCGGTGATACTAACAATCGTATTTGTTGGCGAATAATGTCGGGCCAGGAAGGTTTGAACATCAGCCAAAGTGACCCTGCTTAGTGCCTGCAAATCGTCGCCTAGAAGTTGGCGTCTGCGATTGCTGAAGGCGGTTTCAAAAAGCCTTGTTTGGAGAGCAAAGATAGGGTCAGCTTGGGCTTCCTCGCCCTCTCTTGCTATAATCATTTTTTCCAAAGAAAGATTGGCTTGGCTCAAGCTAGGGTGTAGCAGTGCCTGGGAAAAATAATTAACAGGCTCGGCTAAATTATTGCTTCTAGTCATGCCCATAAACCTGGTGGCCAAGGAACCTGTTTGGGCATTTATAAAAGTTCCACGCTGGGCCATCATCGCGAAAAAGTCAACACCTCCTTGGTTTCGAGTGGTCAGAAGATGTTCTGTTAAATGAGCTTCTCCCCCAATTGTTGCATCGCGTGAACCTGCGCCAACGTAAAAGCCAACGGAAACCAGCGGGGAAGAATGATCTGCGCCCAAGAGAAGAATTAAACCATTTGGCAGCACCAGCCGATGAAATTGTTGAGTTGGTTGGGGAGACATTGCATCATTGAGGTTGGTTCTGAAGAGGGCCAGGTCTGTTCCTGATAATTGGAGCTGGCCAGCTTGTTCACTGTGAAATTCTGCCACCCCCCTAACGATTTGCCAAGTTAGCGGAGATACTTCCCCGTCCTCCATAAAACCGTTATGGTTGCCGTCTCGCCAAGTAATACTAAGGTCAAAATATTCATCTAATGAATCAATCTTTGCTCCGGTCAAGTTATCGGGGAGAGTGTTTTCATTAGCTACGGTGGCTGTGTGGGCACAGCTGGCAGCGTAAGCCATAACCAATGCGCTGACCAGACTGATTAGTAAAGGAGGGATCACACTACTGGGGGAAGCTTGCCTTGTAGGTTCCTTAAGCAGTTTTTGAGCATCTGTTGCAAGGGGTGTCCTAACTATTGTTTTTTTTTTGTTGGATAGGGGTCTGTGGCACAAATTATGATTAGCAAGCTGTAATTTATTCTTATTTCTACCCTGACCTTTCTGACTGCGAGGCTGGACCATGGATCTCTCAGATCTCACATAAAGGGACATACTTTTACTCCTTTTATTTAAAACAAATTTTAGATAGTTTCCTGACTACTTATGTCAGGTTCCTATATCATTATCCGCACTAGTTTCAAAAAATTTCACTTTGTGCAAAAAAAACTTTCCCCAAATAAACTGAAATTTTTTGAAAACTCCTACGATAAATTATTGAACGAAAACGCCAAACTAATAGAGGATGAGTGTTTTGGAAGTATTAGGCATAAATGTACCTCAAATATCAATTTCTTCTGGGCGCATGGCTTTGAGCCAATTGGGGACGGCCCTTTCTGCCCTTTATTCAGAATATGCCAGTTATTTTCTCTCAGAACTTAGCTGTTCTGGCGGCGAGATTGTGGAGGAGCCGACCCTTTCTTTGACTTTGGAAGGAGCGGCCCGTGAAAACTGGAGCAAAGCGGCAGAGCAAGCTAGCAAAACTTTTAATTGCCAGCCAGGTGAGATCTCTGATCCGTACCAAGCTGGCCAGGTTTTACGAACAGAGTCAGCAAAATTGACCTCTATAGTTTTTGGGAAAGAGCTGACTTGTTTACAACCGTTTGATTGCGATCCTGTTGGTTTTGGTGATCTGCGATCAACGTCAACCATAAACTTTCCGCAAAAAACCTTGTATGATATTTGTCCATCGCTCAATAAAGCTCAAGATATAGCTAGGGTCCAAGCAGAACTAGCGACCCAGCGTGATGAGGAAGCAGCTGTGATTAGTTTGCATACTGAGCTTAATATAGTAAGGGAAGTGCTTGATCTCTTGGCTTGCCAGCCGGCTGATAATGCTGAGGCAGCAACGTGCCGGACCAGCCTTGATCAGGCGGCCGAGAGGGCAGAGAGTGTTTTGCGGCAAGGGACATTGGCTGAGCGACAAGAGCAGCTGACAACTTTGATAGCAGCGAGACGAGGGGCTTTTGACTGGGTGACCAGGACACTTTATCCGCAGATGAGAGAACAAGCTGATGGCTTACTTGACCGTTTGAGAAACAGCCATCGGGCGGTTTTGCAAGGGGCAGTTGATAATGCTGCTACCCAGATGAGCGACCAAACTGCTACTACTGAAGCCCAAGCCCAGGCTTTGCTTAACCTATGTCGAGCCATTGAAACAGGTGAAGAGGCGGCTCGGCAGTCTGGTGGCGGGCATAGGAATGGTCCTCGTGAAGGTCCAGGGCCGGTTGTTTAAGGAGGAAAATTAGATGGAAGTAATTATTAATCAAAGGAACCTGAGTCCAGCCCAGATCTGTCAGGCTAGGGCAAGTGTGGTAGTTAACAACGAAGCTGGGATTGAGGAGCCTGATGAGCTGACTTTGTTAAATGATTTTGCAAATTTATTGGAGATTAGGGGGGACATTAGCGATTTAAATTTTAGAATGCTTTATCAATTTGCGTTTCTTTCGGCAGGGCGCACTAATCTTTTGGTCCATTCCTTAGTCGGAATAGTTACCCCATCGGATTTTGATGAAATTGCTGGGGCAAGAAATTCATTAAGAATTTTTACTGTCTTGTCTCAATTAAATTACATTGATGTTAGCCGATCAAGGGAAGTAACTGTGAGTCCTGGTCTGCCCGATAGTTTTGAGGCTTTTCATGAAGCGTTTTCTAGATCTTTTAGCGGATCTGTTTCGCAGGAAAACACTAGACAGATTTTTGATATTTTACAGCGAACCTCTAGCATAGGGCGAGCGGGCCGTGGCGAAATGACCGAGATTGATGCCTATTATCGATTGATAGGGGAGGTGTGTGGGGACGAAAATTGTTCAACAATTAGTGACCCGCGGGACCGTTTACGGGCCAGCCCAAGGTTACGGGCGCTACAAGATATTGATGGAACTTTAGAAAATATTGGCTTATCTACGGCTACTTACACTAGACTCCTTGAGCTAGAGAGGGGTTTAGGAGACAACTTAGTTGGAGTGGGCCGGACCTTGGCGGCGCTCAACGCTTTGATCTTGGAATTAGTGGTTGATCAAAGGCTGTCTAATTTTGTTACAGCTGAGCTTAGGACGGAATTACAAGGATTGATGGGTCAGGCTGAAGCCCGAGGGAGAGAAGCTGATGTTAGTCGCAGTAATGCACGACTGCGCGAAATTGCCACTGATTTTAACGCTACTTTTACTGAGCCTTGCCAGGCTGGCGTCCTGGTCGCTGGTCCACACATCACACCACCGAATCCTACCCCTAATCCTGTGCCTACCCCTAATCCTGTGTCTAATCATAATCCTTCCCCTCCTCCCCACGATCGCTCTATTTTTGAATATGATCTTGAGTTCTGGGGTGGGTTTTCAGCTGATCACAGCAATGGAATTTATCGGGGTGGTTTGTCAGTGGGTGGGGAGGCGAATGTCGGAATAAATATTAATTGGTTTACTGGTCAGCTGCGCTATCAAGGTGTCTGGGACATTGAAGGAAATTTTGCTGGCTCACGCGGTGGTTCTGACCGGGTAGATGCTTTTTTAAGATTTCGCGTCCCTCATGTTGAGCTTTTGGCCCACGCGGCCGCGCTTTGGACTTTAAGTAATGTTACAGATGGTTCTAGCAATTTAGATCATACAGAGGAAGGTTTTATGGCTGAGGTGGGGGGTGGTGTTTCGTTAGATGATGTGCCGATTGAAGCTTATGGTGGAGTAACTCTTGATGCAGCTGGCAATGCTGGCGGCTATGTCAATGTTGACGCTTATTATCAAACAACAAACATGAGGCTGGAGGCTGAAGCAGGCTACTGCCGCCAGCCAGATGGGAGCGACCAGGTTGAGGCATCCTATCAAATGACCTGGCAGATTGGAGATTTATTTAGGCATTCCCACCACTTAGTTGGCCAGGGGAATGTTTGGGCTGGCTTTAATGTGCGGGCGGTTTACAATATTACTGACCAGGATTTTATGGCAGTCATAAATGCAGTTATTACGATTGACAATGGCCATTTTCCTAGACCCTACGGACGAGAGGGGGCTGAAGCAGCTCCTTCGCAAACTAAAACCGAGCCACTTTTGGCTGATTCTGAAGCTGGAAGAGTAGAGCAATAAGATGTTACCTGCGTCTGCAATACCAAAAACAATCCAAATAGATCTTAATCAGCGAAAAAGGCAGCAGGCTGCCTTGGCTAAAGGTTCAAGACAGTGGCACCCGATCAGAAGTCTTGAAGCACGCACGGCTGAAGATTTTAAGGCTAGAAGGCTCGTCAAGATAGCTAATTATGCTTTAGGTCTATTTATTTCTGCTTTGCTGACCAGTGGTACTTTTGGTATTTTTGCCGCGCTTTCAGGTGAAGCGGCAGTGGCGGTTGGCGGAGCTTTTGCCGCGGCCATTGGCTTTGTAGCTGCTCTGCCAGCGGTTATCGGCATTCCATTGGGGTTGCGCAGTGCTTTTAATAGTGCTGAGGAGCTGCGCCTGCAGCCCAAAGGAAATGGGATTACCTCGCCTGAGTACATTGAGCGCAGTTACCGCGAACTCACCTTTCACCGGATTTATCTTAAATTGTATGAGGACCACCTGGCTGATTTAAAACAAATTTTAGATGGTGCTTTAGGCAGCGGCAAGTGGTCGAGACGTGAAAGTGAAATTAAGGCGAGCATTGCGGCTGAGAAAAGACAAATTGCTACTTTAGGGACTGTACTTGAGAGACATAATCTTGAGAAAGAGCGCGAGCACTCTGTGGTGGTGAGGCTAGATGCGATTGGTAGCCTAGAAGCAAAAATAGGTTTATTGGAAACAGAGAAGAGCATTATTAAAGGTTTTAATGATGACATGAATGAGCTTGCGAGCCAATTTCCTGATGAAAATATGCAGGATATGATAGGGCTTAAGGATGAACGGCTAGAACACCGGAGCCAGAAGCGACAGGCAGAAATAGATGAGGTTAAACGTGTGATAGAGGCACTCCAGGGGACAAGTGCTGAGGATGTGCCATCACATCTTTTCCTTGGTTTTGTGGGACTTGGCGGTCAAGGTTTAGCCTTGCGTTATTACAATATTTGGGAGCAGCGGACAGAACTTTGGAAACTGCTCAGGGAAGAAACAGGTGAGCAGTTGGGCCGTTTTATAAGAGAAGGGACGGTTGCGGCTAAAATTAATCATGATGGGGTGGCCAGGTTTTATAGGTTTGGGGAAGAACATATTGGTGACCCGCGTTTGGCTCTGGCCCCTGCCCTAGAACAACTTGTTACTGATGTGGCAGCACAAGCGAAATTAGGCATGAGATCGTTTGACGTTCAAGCATTTCAGAAAAAGTTTAGAGATTTCAAGGCGGGGAATCTGACTCTTCTGTATTCTGTTTCTAGGTTTGTGCGGGGTGAGGGCTTAGACGAGGAGATTCAGGGGATGAAGACCAGAAATGCTAAGTATCCATTATGGCAGGTGTTTGAATATGCCTGGCAAATTTTAGCGGCGCTTGAATGCATACACAAGGGGATGGTGAGTCAACGAGCTTTTACTGAGAATGATAACTTGCTCAAGGGCCGAGCGATCTGGCTGTCTCTTACTCGGGCAGGTTTACTGCGCGAATATACCACCTCTAAAGGGGTGGTAAACGCGATTATTGAGTTGACAATTAATGGGGAGGAGGGGACAAAACAAACAATTTTAAAAGCGGTTTTTGACTACAGTGGGGTAACTCTTGATGGGACAGAGCAAAAAATAGTATATGGGATTCTTAAAGGGGCGCCAAGGGGGATTATCCATCGGGACCTAAAACCAGAAAATGTGATGATTGAAACCGGGGGTGAGGGAGCCCCTGGGTGGATTACCTTGATTGATCTTGGAATATTAAAGTTTGATAAAGAGATGCTGGGAGGAACCCAAGAGCATGAAACATTAACGCAGCAAGTCGTATTTTTAGGAAGTTTGCTTTATGCGGCACCCGAACAATTTTTTGGTTCACAAGGATTAACAACTAGCCTTGATATTTATACTTGGGCAGTAATTTTCTATGAGATGCTAACCAACAAGAAAATGTTTCAAAAAAGTACAAACTTGCTAGAAGCCATGAATGAGCGTAATGATTATAATACAATATGGTCAAAATTTTGTGTTGCCTTTGAGCAAAGAATTAATGATCCAGGTGAGCCAATAGTAGACACAGATTACAAAAGTCAATTAGAGAAATTGAGAAATACTTTATATGCAAGCTTTAACAAAAGGGTTATTGATCGGCCTACTATTAATCAGCTCAAAGCAGTCCTTGGTCCGCTGCGTGAAGCCGCAGCCCGCAAAGCTGGCCGCTTGAGCGCAGACTCTTCTCCGCCACCACCACCCTCATCTGAAACATTAATAGAAACCGAGGTTTAACACCCTAACTTGTCTTGCTGGATTTTCCTTGCTAAAATAACATGCACATGGACGCTAATTCAAGATTAAAACAAGATGTTAAAAAATTCCTTGAGGTTTATGATATCCTCTCCCCTGAAGCTAAAGCGCAGTTTGAAAGCCAGCTAGCTGGTTCAGTCAAAGGCCTTGATGAGCGGACTAAGAGATTGCACTATGTTCTCCTGGCTGTTGCCAAGGAGAAGGGATCGGTGAGCGAAGCAATTGAGAAGTTGGCCGCGAGTGACCAGCCAAAATAACCTCTAAGAGACGGTCAAGATCTTCTTGTGAATAGTAGTTTATCTCAATCTTACCGCGTTCAGGCGAGCCAAAAATCTTTACCTTGGTTCCTAGGTGGGTGGTCAGTTTTTCAACCAAAGAATTTAGTTCCACATTTTGGGTGTAAGCCCGCTTGCGGCCAGTTTTTTTAATTTGGGTTTTACTGCCAGACAAGGCTTCAACATCCCTGACATTTAAATTATTAGTCAGGATCTGCTGCCAGATATGCAGCTGTTTTTCGGTCTCTGTCTCGGCCAAGATCGCCCGAGCATGACCATAAGAGATCTCTTGGCGGCGCAAGCTTTGCTTGATTTTGTCAGGCAGGCCTAGCAAACGCAAGAGGTTGGCGACATTGGAGCGGCTCTTGCCAACTTTTTTAGCGACCTGCTCTTGAGTCAGGTTGAATTCTTGGATAAGCTGCTGGTATCCTTCTGATTCTTCCATTGGGTTAAGATCCTCGCGCTGTAGGTTCTCGATCAGGGCGAGTTCAAGTGATTGCTCATCAGAAAAATCTTTAACAATTGAGGGGATGGTGGCCAGGCCAGCCAGCTTAGCCGCGCGCAAACGTCTCTCCCCAGCGATCAGCTCATATTTGCCAGCGCGCATGCGAGTTAAGATAGGTTCAATCACCCCTTGCTCTTTGATTGAGCTGGTCAAGTCTTCCAGGTTCTCCTTGGAAAAGGTGTGGCGTGGTTGGCGTGGGTTTGGGACAATATTGCTGATATCAAGATTGACAATGGTGCGGCCGCCCATTAAAACTGAACCTTTGGGGATCAACGCGCCCAAGCCTTTACCTAGTCCTTTTTTAGGTGCTGACATTGCCAATTACCTCCTGACAAAGATTTGCGTAAGCCACCGCGCCTTTGGAACCAGGGTCATAAAATAAAATTGGTTGGCCAAAACTTGGGGCCTCGGCCAATCTAACGTTACGAGGAATAATAGTGTTAAAGACCTTGCTGCCAAAATATTTTTTGGTCTCCTCAGCAACCTGGGCTGAAAGGATCGTGCGAGGGTCATACATGGTCAAAACAATGCCGCGGATTTTCAGCTCAGGATTAAGGCTTTCGCGGACCAGCTCTAGGGTGTGAGTTAGCTGGCTGATCCCTTCTAGGGCGTAATACTCGCATTGGATCGGGATAATGACCTCATTGGCTGCGGCCAGGGCGTTCACTGTTAATAACGAAAGGGAAGGGGGACAGTCCAAAATAACAATATCATAATTTTTGGAAACGTCTTTAATGGCTTGCTTGAGCAAGGTCTCGCGGGACTCCATGGTAATCAGCTCAACCTCTGCGCCAGCCAAGCGCGGGGTAGCAGGAATAACGTCTAGGTTCTCGATCGGCGATTTTATAATAACCTCGGCCGCGTCCACCCCGTTAATTAAAATGTCATAAAGGCATTTTTTAATCTCACTCCGTTCCAAACCGAGGCCAACCGAGGCATTGCTTTGGGCGTCAATATCGATCAAAAGGATTCTTTTGCCGCAAGTCGCTAGGTAGGCTGCCAAATTAACCGTGGTAGTGGTTTTTCCGACCCCGCCTTTTTGATTGACCACGGCATAGGTGATTGGCATAGAGGTTATTATATCACAGGGGTCTTTTCTTGGCGACTCCAGGGCGGCGGGGATATTTTGGCGGGGTCTTAGTTACTTTTTTAATTATTATTAATGACACTTCGGAGCCTGATCCGCCACGGCGGATCGGCTCCTCGCCGCCAAGTATTTTGATGGCATTTGTAGCGGCTTTTATTTCTTCTTTTGCTTTTGCTCCTTTGTAAGCGATAAAAAGCCCGCCAACCTTGACAAAAGGGAGACACAGTTCAACTAGAACCCTTAGCTCGGCCACAGCTCGGGCAACAGCGAGGTCAAATTGCTCGCGTTTATCTTTGACAATGTCTTCAGCCCTGCCCCAAATTATCTCAACCCCTTCTAGGCCAAGGACGTTAACAATATGTTTGAGAAATTCAATCTTCTTTTTAGTGGCTTCAACTAGGGTGAGCTTGATCTCTGGGCAAGCGATTTTTAAGGGGAGGCCTGGGAAGCCAGCGCCAGTGCCGATGTCGATCAGTGAACAGTGAGAGGTGAATCGTGAGAAGTGAGAGAGAAGGGCTAAGGAGTCCTCAAAATGCCTTTTTCTTATCTCGTCAGGACCTGTGATCGCAGTTAGATTAAATTTTTTGTTCCACTCAATCAGCTCGGCTAGGTAAATATCAAACAGTTTACCATCATTTGTCATTTGTAATTTGACATTTGTCATTTTCTGGCGCGTTAGCGCTAGAAAGCTTGTCCAATGGAAAAATGCATTACCCCTTCACCAAAGGTCTTGCCTCCTGGGACGCCCCAATCAAGCCGGATCGGGCCCAATGGGGTATTGATCCGCACCCCTGGCCCCCAACCGCTGATAAAGTTGGCTGGAACAGGTGCGCCATTGTACCAGGCATCGCCCCAATCAAAGAAAAACACGCCTTGGAACATGTCTGAAAAATCAAGGCGGTACTCAATGTTAGTGATAATTTTGCGGGTCCCTTTTTTGGCTTCAGATGGGTTGTAGCCGCGAATGGTATTCGCGCCGCCAGCCCAGTATTCTTCACCAACAGGGATATCGCCAAACCCAATCCCAGAGCCGATATGGGTAGCCAGCACCTGGTTTTCGTAGACAGAATAATAATGGTTTAGATCAAGCCCCATTTTAAAGAAAGAGGAGTTGCCAGACGAATATTTCCAGCCTTGTTTAAAGGCCAGAGAATAGAAACGGCCTTCTTTGGGGTTAAGTATATAGTCCCTCGTATCATAGGAAAAGGTCAAGCCCACTGTGTCAGATTGATAAGCTTCGAAGGTGGCATTGTTGTGGGGGGTCACTAATTCACTCCCCAAGCTCCAAGCGATATTGTAGTTTTCTAGGAACGGCCGGCCCAATGAAACCTCAAAGCCATTGTAAATACCGTCTTGATCGGTTAAATAGATATCACGGCCGATCGTGTACCAGCGCTTAAAAGTAAAAGCGGCGCGCTTGCCTAATTTGTCAGGGATAAACCAAGGGTTATAATATTTAAATTGATAGGTAGTCAGCTGTTGGCCTGACTGACCGCGGATCATCATGCCCTGGGCTGTGCCAAAAAGGTTGTTGATCGACAGGTCTATAAAGCCAAACCAGCCGTCGCGCTCGCCATAGCCGCCGCCAAAATTGATCGTGCTGCTCCGGCTCTCTTTTATTTTAAGGACCAGGGCGACAGAGTCCTTGGTTGTGCCCGGCTCAAAACTAGGGTTTACTTCGGAAAAGAAGCCTAAATTAAAGACCCGACGCAGGTCTTTTTTAAGGGTGTTTTCATTTACGACCGAGCCTGGGACCGTATCAAGCTCGCGCAGGATAACATAATTTTGAGTTTGTTCATTGCCGTCGAGAGTGATTGATTCTACCCGGCCTTCGGTGATCTTAAAATGCAACTGCTTAGCGGCCTCATCTGTTTTAACATCGACTACCCTGGCCAACATATAGCCAGCGGCTTTGTACTTAGTATTGATCTTTTCAATATCATCTTGCAGGTTCTTGAAATTGAGGATCTCTCCTTGTTTGCTGGAAAGCATGGCGCTAATTTCAGCGGTACTATAAACTGAGTTGCCGTCAATAATAATCTTGTCTAGACGCGGGTTTTCTATGACCTTAAAAGTAACGATCGTCCCATTTTTGTCAGCGGCTAGGTCAGCCGAAACATCGGCAAAATAACCCAGGCCATAGATAGCTTTTTGGTCAGAGTTGATCTTTTCGTCAACTAATGAATCACCTACGCGGCTAAAAATTACATCCATGATCTTATTACTGGAAATTGTTTGGTTACCGCTGATCTTGATAGCGCTGATTACCTGGGGGAGCGCGACTTGGTTTTTGGGTAAAGGACTGGCTTGGGCCTGGCTAGGCAGGGAAAAGAGGCAAAGAGAAAAAGAAAACGCTAAGATCAGACCGGAAACTCTGCTTTTGTTTTTGAATATCTTGATCATTAATTTCCCCTTTCTGGTAACTGTTTTATTGTTTTGAAGCTGTGTTTTTGGCTCCTATTTTCTACCCATCTACCAAAATGAAAAGCCCATTTGCAGCGTAACTTTTTTGTACTGCTGGGTGATCTCTTGGTAAGTTGGCTGTTCCAGGTAGTATATTATAGACCAAATAGAACTTAATTTATAGGTGATCTGGGTGTCCAGTGATGTTTCATCAAATGAAGACCCCTCACTAGCTAGGGTTTGCGAATAGCGCAGATCAATGTAAAGTTTATCAAAAAAACCTTTGACAAAACCAACCCGCAAGTCAGGCTGTTGGACCAAGGAGCTGCTGTCTTTTATCCCTAGCTCCTGGCGCATTCTTTTGCCAAAGTTATATTCTAGGGTCAAGCTTTCTAGGCCCAACTTTTGTTCCAGTTCCCTTTCAACCCCGCGAAAAACCAAGGTTTGAAAACGGCTGCTTAAATAGTCAGTTAGGACCACGTTGGTGTCAATCTGGCTTTTTTCCCCTTTGTTGATCCCGGTCAAAGACTTAATAAAATCAGGCAAAAGCATAACCTTGATCTCCTGTTCGCTGTAATCAGCTGGCTTAAAGATCGAAGTGCCACTGCTTTTATCCTCGACAAAGCTGTCAAAGCTCACTGCCAACCCTGATTCTTTGTCGCTGGTACCCAGCATCCCATTAAGGTGGGAGACAATGATGACCTTTTTCCGGCTGAGCTCTTGGGTAAGGCTGTTTTCTTCAATGTTTTCCACCTCAACCTTAGCGGTAATATTTATATTTGGTGCGGTGCCAGCGCTGTTTTCATTCCCCTCAAACCGAGCAGTGTTTTGATTGATCTTGCCTGACTCAAAAGAAAAGAATTTTCCTTGCTGCTCTGGTTGCAAGAGCGAGAACTCCCGATTGAAAATTGTGACTGTGCCACGCTTTAACACAATTGGTCCCATTAATTGAGGCTGGGCCAGGGTCCCGCTGATCTTTATCAGGTCGCTGGCCAGCTCTAGATTCATAAAAATGTTACTTAAATCTAAGGTGGCGACATCACCCATAATCGCGTAGGTGTTCTTGGCTAGTTTAAGATCAAGGTCAAGTCCGAGTGGGAGGGGTTGATTGTCGCTTGATTTGGGGGAAATGGTAATAAGGGCGTTGTTTATTTCGACGTTGGCCTTGAGGGTGGGGGCCTGGCTAAGATTAAAATAAAATGGCCCAGAGAGCGAGGCCTCATTGATCTTAACTACGCCTGTGTATAAATTTTCCAGGTCAACATAATATTGGGTTGGGGTCATGACCAGGGAAACAGTAACAAAACCTTTGGCCGCAAAACTCCTGGTTAGGTCAATGTTGCCAGCTAGGCCAATGAAATTAGGAAATGCTTTGGTGTGACTGCCTTGCCAGATACCGGTAAGCTGTTTGATCTTTAACTGGCTGTTTTCAAGGCGGGCTGAGCCTTTGAGATCGTGAACGTGTGATTGTAGAGCTTTAATATAAATAGTGGCTTGTTCACACTCGAGCGAACCATTGATCGCCAGATTTTCTCGGCTGCCACCAATTTTGGCGTTGAGGGCAGCCTTCCCAGTTTCCCATTTGATCTCGCTAGTAAAAAGATTGAGCAAGCCGACTGCTTTGTCCTTTAAGGCCAGGGTCAGGTCAATTGGCCCGTTGGCCGCGGTGGATAAGGAGCCAGAGATTTTTGAGTGCTGGTCATTTTCTGATAGAGTCAGATTATTCAGGGTGATCGTGGGGCCTTTTTTGTTAAGCCAGAGATCGAGTTGGTCAAACTCAAGGTCAGCCAGGGTGGTTTTTTGGCTGACGAGCGAGGCAGAAAAATCAGGGTCACTAAGCTGTCCCTGGACCAAGGCTTTCAGATTAAACGACCCCTTAAGGTCATTGTCAAAAAAGGCTTGCATGATCTCCCAAGAAAAAGATTCCCCTGTGAGCGCTAAATTAAGCTGGCCGTTAAAGTCGATTTGTCCCTGGGCAGTTAGCTTGCCTCGTCTTTTTTGCAGTTCTAACTTAGTGATCTGCAGAGTCTGGTTGTGGAGGAAACACCGGGTGCTGATCTTGTCAAAAGTAAAGTTCTGGTAATAACCGTTCTTAACCTCAGCGGTCAGATTGCCAGAGAGGTTGGCGACCGGGCCACTAAGTTGAAGTTTGCCGCTCAGTTCTCCCCCAACCTTTTCTGATTTACCAGCAGAAACAGGGGCGTTGGCGGCTGGTTGACTAAGCTGTTGCCAGCGCTTGAGTAAAGAGTGGCGCTTAACTTGTTCTGAATAGAGTTGGCGGTCGGCTCTTTTTCCTGGCGACAGCAGTTTTGGCAAAGTTATTGAGCCTAGATCAAGCGTGACTTTGCCGTTTCTGGCCTGCGGTGATATTTTTCTAGCGATTTCGCCTTGCAGCTCTTGATAAAAATCAAAGCTGGACAGTAACCCCGCCTTAATGATGTTGAGCGAGATAGCCAGGGTGGTTGCCTCTGGCTGTAGCGGGTCAAAATTGATTGCTCCGGTCACTTGATATTCATCTTTATCTCGATAGAGCTCGAGCGGTTCAGGCAAGCGCAAATGGTTTTGCGAATAATCCAGGCGCCCCTTGATTCGGTCAAACTTAAGACTGTTATATTGGCAATCTTCTGCCCAGAACAGGCTGGAGACCTCAAGGGAGCTGATCTTACCACTTAAGAGAGCGCTTAAGCCAAGGATCCCTTTGAATCGGCCATATTTTTCTGTTAATTTTCGACAATCATTGAGGTCGATTATTCCCTTAGCTGATCCTGTTAACTCCTTTTGATCGTTGACAGCAAAGCCAAAGGCAAGTTGGGAATTAGCAGTTGTTAGCGAACAGTTTGGCAGAGAGAGCTGATGGTTGTGCCAGTAAAAATTAAGGTTGGCCGTAGGGAAAAAAGTCCCAGCTAGTTGGGCATTTTTTAAGCTGACCTCGCCGCTAGCGTTTAAATCAAAGAGCGAGTCCAGTGAGGTGAGGGTGGTTTCTGGCAGCTGGCCGCTAAGGTTGATCCTTATTGTGGCTGAGCCTAAAGGATCTTTTAGTTCTTCCGGCAAAAGATAGTTGAGTATTTTTAGGTCTTCAAGCTTAAAATTTTGACTTGTAATGTCAAGGTCAGTTAAAGTCCCAAGCCCCGTATGACCGGAAACATTGATTACGGTTTGTCCTTGCTCAAAAACAACGTGTTGCACACTGATCTGGCCGCTGCCCATGGTTAGCTCGCCAGCTGCCCGGTCAAACAACTGCTCACCGATCCGGCCTTGTTTTAGGCTGACGCTCCCTTGCGCGCTTAGGTTCTTTAAGGGTGAAGCAAAGAATTGGTCATCAAACTTGCCTTTGACAGTTCCTTTAAAAAGTTCAACCAAGGCTTGCATTGGGCCCAGCAAGCCTTGGCCAGAGAGCTTGATCCCCGTTGCTTCCGCGCTCATAGCAAAAGACAGGTCTGTTGAGATCTTGCCATTGGCCCCAAGACTAGCTATTTGAGAGGTGGCGGAAAATTTTTCAATATCAACATCACCGTTTTTAATGGCAAATAAGAGCGAGACTGCTTGCAGCGGCTGGCCCAGAAGCTGGGCCTTAGAGAGGTTGGTCTGGAGCTGGCCTTTTAAATGATCAACCGAGCCGCTCAGGTTAAGCTCACCGTTAATAAAACCCACAACTCCCGGGACATTTTGAGCGACACTAGTCAAATTTAGTTGACTGAGCTTGACCTTGGCTTTAAGGTCAGGGACTGCCTGGCTAAAATCGAGCGCGCATTGGCCAGTGGCTATTCCTTGATAGAGAGAGAGGCCCTTGAGCTCAATTAATAGTTGCGGGTGTTTATAGGTTAGGTTGCCGTGAGCGCTAAAGGTTTGTTGAAGAAAGCTGCTGTTATTGAGATCAAAGCTGCCTGATATTTTTGGGTTTGGCAGTTTACCGGTAATTTGCAGAGCAGCATCGCCTGAGCCGCTGACCGCCAGCTTATCTGTTTGGGGAAATAAGTGTAGTAGCTCTTTTAATTGGGCGGCTTTAATTTTTACTTTAAGGTCAATGGACTGCTGGCCAAAACCAGCCAAAGTTCCGTCAAGCACGGATTTTATTGAGCCAATTTGCGGAGAAAACCCTTGGAACTTAAGCTGGTCGTCTTTTAGGATAACTTTGCCACTGGTGTTTTGGCAATGATAATCAAATAAGCTGGCGCTAACTTGCTTCAGGTTAAAGTTGCCAGAGAAACTAACTGGCCAGTTTTTTTTCACGGGTGGGCCAAGCTCAGCCTTAAAGCTGGTGCTGCCAGCAGAAAAGACCAGGGGGGCAAAGGACACAGCATAGTTGCCCCAGCTGGACACGTTAAGGTCCTGGGCTAAGATTTTTATTTTGTAGTCTGGTGTGGCCAAGTTGTTATAGCCCGAAAAACTGATTTTCCCTTGGTCAGGGGTGGCGGCCAGAGAAAAATAGAGCTTGTCTTTGGCCTGGAAATTTAGCTCACCTTTGAGGTTGGCCAAACTTGCCTGAAAAGGCCCAGCCTGGCTGCGAAAACCAAGCTCATCTTGGTAGTTGACCCGACAGTTAGTAAAAATTATTTTGCCTTGGAAAAGGGGCGGGGGCGCGGCGCCCGGCACATTGGGCCGCAGCAAGGAGGCGACACTTAGCTGATTGTTTTTTTGGCGCTTAATATTAATGGTGGCGTTGTCTACAATAATTTGGGTAATGGCAGGGACAACATCTTTGTAGTAAGCAAGTTTGAAGAGGTTGTAATTGACTGAAACTTTTTTGGCCGAAGCATAACTAGGGATGACCACGTCATCAAAACTAATTTGTCCTAAGATCAAGCCATTGGCCTTGCCAATAGTTAGCTTGGTGTTAAAGTTTTGTTCTAAGCCATTGATTGTTTCTTGCTTGATCTTTTCGTAGAGCGAACTTTGCCATTCTCTGAAGGAAAAACCCGAACAAAATAATGAGATAGCAACTAAGAAGCAAACCAGCCAAGCACGTTTCATTACAAATGTGCCTCCGACAGTGGGTTGGGGATTAGTTTGCAGCCATGATTAGCCATGGCAAAAATATAGCTTAGCGAGGATAAAAAAGCAACCCTGCGTTTTAAACAGGGTTGCTAGTAAAAGAGTCAGAGGGCTTAAGTTGAAAGCAGCGTGATAGTGGTTGTGTCGGTGCCATAGGTGACGGTAGCGGTATTGGTCCCATTAAAGGTAATAGTGTAAGTGTTAGAATCTGCTGTCTCATCATAGGTTAGGGTAATACTAATGGTGCCAGTTGGATAGTCGGCGCCACTGGTGACAGAGAGGGAAAAGCTGGACATGATCAAAGTCAGGCCGGTGGTATGCGTTGTTGTCCCGTCATTAGTGGTGATGCTCAGGCTTAAGGGGCCAGAAGCACCGATTGACGCAAGATCAGCGCCTGACCAGGTGGCTGTCCCATGGTAGGGATCAGAAACGCCACTACCAAAAGTCATGGTGTAACTAAAGTTTGAGGTCCCGACAATGGCAGATAAACTTAAAGTCCCATAAATATACGTGTCAGTAACTTGATCAGAGCCATCTTTGACCAGCTTAACGTGGAGATCGACTTCATATGTCCCACTGGTAGTGCTGACCTCTTCAGTGACATGATAATAGCTGTTGGTGTCTGGGCCAGTAACCACTGAAAAATCTCCAAGCGCAGCGGCTTTGACCTCGCTACTGACAACGGTCCCGCTGACAGTGCCAGTTTGGGCCCAAGTTGCCATAGATTTATTAATGGTTTGGGCCAGACTCGCGGCTGTGTCAGCATTGACGGCAGCTGCCGTATCGCTTAACAGTTTTTCTGATGATGAAGTGGTTGACGCGCAACCTACAGCTAATAAAACAGCGACGAAAATAATTAAACTGAGTGCAAGTGTTTTTTTCATTTTTTCACTTCCTTTAATTAAACTTAGTCCCCAAGACCAATATCAAAAGTCCAGGCAGTAGCACTCTTGTCATTGTTGTCTATTATCCCAGCCGCGCCAAGGCTGAAAATCGGCAAATTAAATTTTGCGCCATAGGTTGTTTTTGAAGTGGTCGGTCCAGAGATAACGCCAGCCCTGGCCAGAATAAGACCTGACAGCAGTGGGTACTCTAAGCCCAGGTGGGTGATAGTACCGGCTTTGTCTAGCTCAAGATCAGCAGCTAAGCCGAGGTTGATTGTTCCCAGCTGGCCCGTGATCCCAATGACTGTCACGCTGTCCAGCGTCACAGCTTTGTCAACTAAATCTGAATCCGCGCTAGTAGTGACCGTGCCAGTAAGATTGTTGAGATAATATGTTTTTTGTTTTCGAGTGTAATTGATTTGTCCAGCTAGGTCTCGCATGGTTACTCCGACCGCGGCTGAGCCCAAGATCGGGACCTCAAGGTTAGTGCGTAGGCCAAGATCAAAAGCTGTCCCATTGCCGGTCCCAGTGGTATATGGGGCTGAAGTCGCCAGGGCAGCCGGGGCAAAAGTACCATAGAGAGCATTAATAGATTTAAGGTTTACCCCAGCGTCTACGTTAGCTGGCAAAATCGGCAGGGAAAAAGTTCGCCCCAGGGTTAAAACATAATCATAACGAATTGAATAGGCGGCTTTGGCTTGCAGGGCAAACGCGCCTTTTTCAATAAAAATTGTTTGATCACTGGCCAGGGTATCAGCGGCATAATTGCCCAGTGGTAGGGCCATGACGCTGAGCCCGATCTTATTATATTTAAGGCCAAACAAAGCGTTGAGATTACCTTTGGCTGCTAATTCACTGGAAAAGTTGTCTGTTAAAAAAGTGGAAATATCAGTGGCTCGACTAAAAGCGTCAGCTACTTTTTGATAGTCTGAATATGATGGAGCGAGCGAAAGCCTTAGCCCTGTGGAGCTGCCGCTTAAGAGGCCGGCTGGGTTGTAATATACTGCTGTTAACCCTGTGCTACTAGCCACCCCTGCTCCGCCCATACCGCTTGACTTTGCGCCGATCAATTGCTGAGCCAGGGAGGCGGTGACCAATAAACATAAACAAATTAACAGTCCAAATGTTTTTTTTATTATTCTGCTCCTTTTTTGTAAGTCTGGGATCAATATAACAGATGATCTTGATTTGTCAAGTGATCTGTGTTAAAATATCGTAATATTATGCCGAAAAGGAAAAGAAAGCGCCGCGGCTTGTTGATCGTTGTTTCTGGGCCTTCTGGGGTAGGCAAATCAACGGTGGTCAGGCGGCTGTTGAGGCAGAACAAAAACATTACGCTTTCGATTTCTGCTACTACCCGCTCTCCTAGACCTGGCGAGAGTGACGGCCAACAATATTATTTTGTTTTGCCAGAAGAGTTTGATAAGATGGTTAAGGCTGGGGATTTTTTGGAGTGGGCCAAGGTTCATGGGTCTTGTTATGGCACGCCGCTAAAGGCTGTGAAATCAGCGCTGAGCCAGGGCTGTGATGTTGTTTGTGAGGTTGATGTGCAAGGGGCGGAAGCGATCAAAAAAATAGTTGAGGCCCGTAAATTGATTGTAACTACGGTCTTTGTTTTTTTGATCCCACCTTCGGTTGACATCCTGGCCTTTAGGCTCAAGAAGAGAAAGACTGAGAACGCGCAAGTGGTCAATTATCGTTTGCGGGCTGCCATTGATGAATTGCAGGTCATGGAAAAATATGATTATATAGTAGTCAATGACCGGGTTGAGTCAGCCGCTGAAAAAATTAAGGCGATCATTAATGTTGAAAAAGAAAGGATGTTGATAAATTGAACGAACTAGATATTGATAACCTGATTTCCAAAGCCCACAACAAGTTCCTCCTCTCAAATGCTGCGGCTTTCCGAGCCAAACAAATTGTTGACGGCTCACTGCCTTATGTTAATCATTTTGACCCCAATAATCCAGTAGTCACGGCCTTGCGGGAGTTGGCGGCTGATAAAATCATAGTCAAGGTCTTGTCTGGTCCCAGTCTCAAGACAATTAAATTAACCGAGGAGTTGCCAAAGGAAGATCCTTCAGCCTTGGAACGCTTGGCCAAAGAATCAAAGAAAGAGCCAAAAAAGAAAGAGAAGAAAGAAAAGAAAAAGACCAAAAAGTAACTTTAGGCCTTTGGGGATTGGGGAATTAGGGATGTTAACTGGTAAAACCATTATCCTCGGTGTTTCTAGCAGTATTGCCGCTTATAAAGCCTGTGAGATTGTTTCCCGCTTAAAAAAATTAGGGGCAGATGTCTGGGTCGTCATGACAGAATCCGCGACCAAGCTGGTTGCGCCACTAACTTTTAGAACCCTCTCCGGTAATTCGGTTATTACCGATTTGTTTTCCGAAGAACTGGCTAAATTGCCTGTGCCCCATATTTCTCTGGCAAAAAAAGCCTCATTAATGTTAATTGCCCCAGCCACGGCCAACACGATTGCCAAATTAGTTGAAGGCAAAGCTGACGATCCGCTGACCACCATTGCTTTAGCAATCAAAGGCCCTAAATTAATCGCGCCGGCCATGAACTCTGCGATGTGGCAGAACGTCGCGACCGCCAAGAACATCAAAAAACTCAAAAAGCTTAATTGGCAAATCCTTGGGCCGGTTGAGGGTAAGTTGGCCTGCGGGGACGAGGATATTGGCAAGATGATGGAGCCCGCGGAAATTGTGGTTGAGGTGGCTAGGTGGCTGGGTGGCTCGGTGGGATTAAAAGGCCGGCAGATCTTAGTAACTGCAGGGGGGACAAGGGAGGCGATTGATCCTGTTCGTTATATTTCAAATCGTTCTTCCGGGAAAATGGGATATGCGATTGCTATAGCGGCGAGGGAGCAAGGAGCAGAGGTTACTTTAATATCCGCGGCGAAACTGCCTGATCCCCTTGATATCAAGGTAGTAAGGGTTGAGACGGCTGATGAAATGCTCAAGGCAGTGCTTAAATATTATGATGAGGCGGATGTTGTGGTGATGGCGGCGGCAGTGGCAGACTATAAATACCAAATCCCAAATAACAAATTACAAACAATACCAAAATCTAAAATTAAGAAAACAAAGCAAGGGCTTGTTTTAAGTTTAGTGCCGACTGAAGATATTTTGAAAACTATTGGAAAGATGAAGGGGAGAAAAGACAAGGTTATAGTTGGTTTTGCGCTGGAGACGGACAACCTTATTAAAAATGCTAAGAAAAAACTCATTGATAAGAATTTAGATTTTATTGTCGCTAACCAGCCCGCAACTTTTGACAGCGACCAGATTAAGTTTTCGATAATTGATAAATCCGGCAAAGTTGCTGATTATCCCCTGCAATCAAAAGATCAGGCGGCAAGGGCTATTCTTGATCTTGCGGCGTGTTGGTGTTGCCCATAGGCTTCCAGGGCCTCATGATAGTTTGTGTAAATAACACAGGCCTCTTCTTGTTCTGACACTGTAGCTAGCATCTCATAAATTCTGGAGTGAAAGGGATTGATTGTTTCGGCGCAAGCAAGTTTTTCCCTGACCATTTCTTTTTCGTCTGGAGTAAGTACCATTTTTCTTCTTACAAATTTGGTGGCGTTAGAAGTTAAATAGGCGGCGATTAATGAGAAGGGATGTGTGATTGTTAGGAGCTTTTCTGCTTCGTGATTGTCAGCGCAGCTAGTTGAAGGCCATATCCCATTGTATTCAAATAAATAACCTTGTCCCATGTGCTCAAAATAGCTAAATGGATGAATGCTTGGATACTTTCTTGCTTCTGCAGATATTAAACCTTGCGACAAAGCGAACAAGGTGACCATAGCGGCAGAATAAATGCAGTTTGGGCCTCGATGTCGACCGATAGCGTTTTCGGCATTTCTATTTTTTGATAGGCGGAGTAAAAGTGAGATGTCGTTAATTCGCTCAGGAGAAGGGCTTTTAATCCAGAGAGGCTTATAAACGGCGTCAGTTAATGCCCAGGGGTATAAATCTTCGTCTGGGCTTTGATACTGCAAGTATTGATATTTGGCAATCCTTTCTTTTATTGCCCTTTTGGCTTCTTCAAAGTTATCCAGGCCGGATAATAATTTTTCCGGGGCTGTATCACCGTCAGCAATTAGCAAGCCAATTAAAAGCGCAGGGCATGTTCCGATAACAGTCTCTAAATCAAAGAGTTTCTGACAAAAAGTTTCGGGATCATGCAGGCTTGGTAGAGAGCTATCTCTTACTGCTTCTTTTATTATTGATAAGGAAAGGGACGGTTTTGTATTGGCAATTTTTATCATCGGCCAAGCGGTAGGGTTTTTGGCGATGGCTTGTGCTCGCGGAGGCAGTCTTAAGATTAATTCCATGCTTATAATCTTTTATCGACAAATTTAGAAGAAAATTTCACTTTTTGTGTGGATTTGCTATACTGGACAAACCATGTATGTCCAAATCCTCCTGGCCAAGCTATCATTGCTGTCAAAAGAAGAGGCGGCGAGGGTTATTTTAGATAACGTTTTACGTCGTCATGATTGCCGATCAAAACAAAGGTAACAACTTCCTTTTTGAAGGTGAAAAGAATCCTATCCTTAAGTGATGACCTGATTTCCCAGAGCTCGTTGCTTATTCGTTTTAACCCTAAACCCTCTAATTTTATGCCTGATTCCAGAACAGTTTTGAGGGCTTTAATCGCTTCGATGGCTTGTTTCTGCTTAACCCGCTCTAATTTTTTAAAACAACGGCTAAACGAGGGCTTGAAAAAATAGTTCAACGCGATAAACCCTCAAGATATTTTTTGGCTGATTGCCAATTGTCAAACTTTGCTCCGCCTTTTTTTTGGGCCAAGGCTTCTAGTTTTTTGATTTCTTCTTTTGTGTATTCTTCGCTTGTGCTTACCCCTCCCCATAACCATTTGACAAAATCCAAGGCCTCAATTTGTTTTACTGGCGGCAGTTTTTTGGCATAAAATAAGATTTCTTCCGCCACTTTCCCGTTTGTTTTCTTCATTTTTTCACCTCATAATGATTATAACACGCAAATTTTAATTTTCGCAAGTAACGGGAAGGACATGGAGCTGGCGGCGTCTGCTATACTATCATTATGTACGCTCAAGTCCTCCTGGCCAACCCAGCCCGCTCAACCCGCAAGGCTTTTAGCTACAGCATCCCTGATCACTTAAAAGATAAGCTTCAGGTTGGCCAGCAAATTATTGTCCCTTTTGGCAAGCGCAAAGATGTGGGTTTTGTGGTGGGGTTTGCTGAAACAGCCGAGGTTGAGAAAACCAGGGATATTTTGGAAATTGTTTCAGAAGAGCCGCTTTTTGATGAAAAACAACTTGAGCTGGCGAAGTGGATTGCGGAATACTATTGTTGTTTTTTGATGGCAGCGGTGAAATTGGTAATCGGAACGAGATTCGAAAATTCGAACATTCGAAAATCCGATATTCAGGCTTCTCGAATTTCGGCTGTCGAATATCAAATATCGAATATCGTCCCAAAATTGACTTTTTATCAAGAGAAAGCTTTGGTTGAAATTAATAAAGCCATTGAGAAAAAGCAGGCCGACACCTTTCTATTATACGGCGTAACCGGTTCTGGCAAGACAGAAGTTTACATGCGGGCAATTGCCAAGGTTTTGGAGCTGGGGAGGTCAGCAATTGTTCTTGTCCCTGAAATTGCCCTTACCCCGCAGATGGTTGAGAGGTTTACTGGGCGGTTTGGGGAGCAGGTGGCTGTTGTTCACAGCCAGATGACGCTAAAACAGAGAAGGGTGGCGGGGGACTTGGTAGCTAAGGGAGAGAAAAGAATTGTTCTAGGGGCTCGCTCGGCCTTGTTTGTGCCGGTGAAAGATTTAGGAATAGTGGTGATTGACGAAGAGTTTGAAGGTTCTTATAAGCAGGATAAAAGCCCCCGTTATCACGCGCGGGAGGTGGCGAAAAAAATGGGCGAACTGCACAGCGCAATCTTGGTGTTGGGTTCAGCCACCCCCTCAATTGAAACTTTTTATGAAACTAGCAACCGGCTCTCTTTGCCCGAGCGGATAAACCAACAGCCGCTGCCAGAGGTTGAGATCGTTGATATGAGAAAAGAAAAAGCAGGGGTGCTTTCGCGACGACTGAAAGAGTTGCTGGTGGAAACGTTTGAGAAGAAAGAACAAGCTATTTTATTTCTTAACCGTCGGGGCTTTTTTACTTTTTTGCTGTGCCAAATGTGCGGGTTTAGTTTTGCTTGTCCAACTTGTTCGGTTTCGCTAGCCTACGATCACAAGGATAAAAAATTGCGCTGCGGCCATTGTGAGTATAAAATTGACCCGCCCAGGAGTTGTCCTCAATGTAACAGCGAGTCGTTAAGGTTTTTTGGCACTGGGACCCAGCGGATTGAGCAGGAGGTTTCCAAATTGCTTCCCAAAGCGCGGATAATGAGATATGACCGTGATACTGTTAGCAAGCGCGGCTCGCATGAGAAACTTTTTAGGATTTTTAGCGACGGTGAGGCAGATATCTTAATCGGGACCCAGATGATTGCCAAGGGGCTTGATATCCCCAGTGTCACTTTAGTCGGGGCGGTTTCGGCAGATATCGGCCTGCAGTTCCCTGATTTTCGCTCGGCCGAGACTACTTTTCATCTTTTAACCCAGGTGGCTGGCCGGGCAGGCAGGCATCATCTCCCTGGTAAAGTTGTGATCCAAAGTTATACGCCGGATCATTATGCTATCCAGGCGGCAGCTAAACATGATTATGAAAGCTTTTATAATCAAGAATTAAAATACCGCGAAGAGCTTGGCTATCCGCCGTTTAGTAAACTGATTACGTTGGTTATTTCTGGTAAGAATGGGGCGAAGGCGTCTAAAATCGCGGATGATTTGGCTGTTTTCTTAAGAAATGGACTTGGGACTGGGGACTCGGGACTGGGGACTAGGGTGTTGGGGCCGGTGCCGGCGGTGCTTTCTAAAATCCGAGGTGACTATCGCTATCGGATATTACTTAAAGGCAAAAATTTGCCAGCGATGCGGGAGCTGGTTTGCGAAACCATGGAAAAAACCGTAGTACCCACGGATGTGCGAGTGATTATAGATGTTGAGCCCATGGGAATGATGTAATATATTATGAAAACTGAATCGGCTAAGCTTTTTGAACCAAACAGGTTAACCCTTGCCCAGCCGCTTTTCCAGCTCTTTTAGCTCATGCCCCAGCTCTTTGGGTAGCTCTTTACCGAATTTAGCGTAGAAATTCTTGATCCCTTCGATCTCAACTTCCCAATCTTTTTTACTGATGCTAAAGAGCTGTTTTAATTTGTCAGGTTGGAATTTTAACCCAGTTAAATCAATATCATAGTCGTGCGGCACGTAGCCAATGGTGGTTTTCCTGGCATCAACCTGGCCGCGGCAGCGGCGCATAATCCACTCTAGTACCCTAAGGTTCTCACCAAAGCCTGGCCATAAGAAATTACCGTCCTCGTCTTTTCTAAACCAGTTGACATTGAAAATCCGTGGCGGTGGGGTCATTTTTTTGCCCAACTTGATCCAGTGTTTAAAATAATCGCTCATATTATAGCCGCAAAATGGGAGCATGGCCATGGGATCGCGACGGACTTCACCTTGTTTGCCAAATTGGGCTGCGGTACGCTCTGACGCCATGGTTGAGCCTACAAAAACCCCGTGTTCCCAGGTAAGGGATTCGTAAACTAAGGGGGCGACGCTGGCTCTCCTGCCGCCAAAGATAATTGCGGAGATGGGTACCCCGTGGTGGTGTTCCAAGCGATTAGTGATTGTCGGCACATTTTGGATTGGGACAGTGACGCGGGCGTTGGGATGTGCACCATTAATGATCTTGCCGTTTTCGTCGTGTTGGCCTGGTTTCCAAGGGTTCCCTTTCCAGTCAGTCCCTTTCTGTGGGATTGGTGGATCACCTTCTTCCCACCAGACAGTCTTGTCTTGTTTTAAGAGTACGTTGGTAAAAATAACATCTTTGTTTAGGGAGGCCATCATGTTAGGGTTGGTTTTGCTGTTGGTCCCAGGGGCAACGCCAAAGAGGCCGTTTTCCGGGTTGATTGCCCAAAGCTTGCCGTCGCTGTCAATCTTCATCCAGGCAATATCATCACCAACAGTCCAAATGCGGTAGCCTTTCTTTTTTAAGCCTTGTGGAGGAACGAGCATAGCGAGATTGGTCTTGCCACAAGCAGAAGGAAAAGCTGCGGCAACGTAGGCAATGTAGCCGGACGGGTCTTCAATGCCCATAATCAACATATGCTCGGCCATCCAGCCTTCGTCACGACCTAAGACTGAAGCGATTCTCAAAGCTAAACATTTTTTGCCGAGCAAGACGTTGCCGCCGTAGCCAGAGTTAACACTAATGATAGTGTTGTCTTCTGGAAAATGGAGGATCAAGCGATTGTTGATATCAATGTCAACCTTGCCATGTAGGCATTTGGTAAATTCACCTTGGGTTTTTTCCAGATGGTCAAGGACAGCTTTCTCCATCCGGGTCATGATTCTCATGTTTAGGACAACGTAGATGCTATCAGTTAACTCAACCCCGATTTTGCTGAAGGGTGAGCCGACCGGGCCCATGGAAAACGGCACCACATACATGGTGCGGCCTTTCATCGAGCCGCGGATGATATCGTAAGCTTTTTTGTAAGCGGTTTTTGGGTCCATCCAGTTATTAGTTGGTCCGGCGTCTTTTTTATTTTGACTGCAGATAAAGGTAAGTTTTTCCGTCCTGGCAACGTCATTGATTGCGGTGCGATGGTAGGAGCAGCCAGGGAGCTTTTTTTGGTCTAGCTTCAGCATTTCGCCGGTGTGATAAGCCTCTTTTCCCAGCCTTTTTCTTTCAGCTTCCGAGCTGTCGCACCAGACCACCTTGTCTGGTTGGCACAGCGTTACACATTCTTTTATCCATTTCGCCAGTTTTTTGTGTTTCGTCATTGCTTTTCCTCCCGTTAATAATAAACCTGTGACTCAACACCCAGGAGACCTTGATGTTCAGCCTCAAGCTTATTAATATTATAGCAAACACAGGGTAGAAAGTGAAATTTAGCTTTCAGGTTAACGATAAGATATAAAAAAAGTTTTGAAAAGCTCGCTTTGCTCGCGTAGGCACCCCTCTTAGGGGTGCTGCTTGTCGTCGAGACGCCGAGCCTTTGAGGCTTGGCTACGCGGACAAGGAGCCAATTATTCGGAGCTCTCACTATAGGAGGGGGTGTTTTTGTTAAGTGTTCTGAAATACCAATTATCTTGTAGAATTTTATTTGATATAGAAGATCGGCATGGTTATTTGAGGAGGGTAGCGGTACTTCCTAAGCCATGGGCAATAATGGTTGGTAGTCATCAAGCCAGCTGTTTTCTTTCTGAGAGAGTAACCAGGGCCTTGGTTTTAGGGCAACCCCCAAAAGAATTATTACTAGCTCCGTTTTTTTCCTTGAGTCTTAGGGGACATTGCCTATTGGCGACGCAAGAAGAAGATCTCCAGACCCAGACTATTTTGTCCGCATTGCCTACTGAACTAATTGCTTATTTTACTCATTTTTGGGATAAGCTGGCAGTGAAATTAGATGATCGACAAAAGACCTTGGTTGTTGCAGTGGCGCTGATCAACACAGGGGCGACCATGAGCGATCCTGAAAAACAATATTTAAAAATGGCTAAGGCCCTTATAAAAAGTAAGGAGCCGATTAGTCCTGGGTGCAATGAGCTTAAGACTGTTTATTCTTTGGCGAATTTTTCTTCAGTATCTTTTGATGTCTATTTAAAAGTTTTGCTAAAAGGACTAGCTGATCAAGGTGAAATAATCGCCTATCAGCAAGCAGCCAATCGTTTGGTTTGTTTATTGCAAACGTCCTAAGAGCCAATCTTCTACTTGCCTCATCCACTGGCGGGGGAGAAAGGTTTCCGGCGTTATCAGCTTAGTAAAGATAGAATATATTCCCAAAAAATTAGCCCCTAAAATATCCATAAAAAGCTGGTCCCCGATCATGGCCGTGTTTGCTGGCTGACTTTCTAATATCTTCATTGCCTGCCAAAAGGCAAAGGGGAGGGGCTTTAGGCCAAAAAAAATGTAGGGGAGCGTTAGGGTTTTGCCAATGTACTGAACCCTAATTGGTTGACGGCTGTTTGAGGTGAGGCAGAGCTTAAACCCTTCTTCTTTTCTGGTTGCCACCCATTCAAATAATTTTGGTGAGATATCAAGGGAGCGCCTTGGCAAGAGGGTCTCATCAACATCAAGGATGAGATTGGTGATCCCCAGCTTTTTCAGCTCGTCAAAATTGATACTGTAAATATCCTTTGCTTTTTGTTTAGGCTTGAGGAGGCTCGGTAATTTCAAAATTCAATTTCCTTTTTAAACTGGCAAGAAGCTGGTTAAAGTCTTCTTTAAAATCAGGGGAGATCATGAGCTTGATCGTGGCAAAATCGCCGGCTTCTGGTTTTGGGGTCCTAATGGCGACTAGGCCGGCAAAGGCCTCAAAATAAGGGCAGATAAAAACAATGTCCTCTTTTCTAACTCTTAGAAAAACCTCAAAAGAGTCCATTAAAGCTTTTCAATATAAAAAAGGACTTCGATTGGTGAAGCTTTGACCAAGAGTTGATTGATCTGCTTAAGCTTTAGGTGACGCTCACTTTTTAAGGCTAGGTTAATGCCAGTTAACTGGTCGAGCAGCTTGTCAACCTCGGCGTTGCTATAACCGGTAAAATTAGCCTCACCGTGAGTTTGAAAAAGCGGTTCAATTAAGCTGTAACTGTCGCCGTCTATGGCTTCCTGGGTGGAGAAGAGCGTTTCAATCCCGGCTTTGTAACCCATTAAGAAAAAAGCGTGTTGGCCTGAGGTTAGCTCTTTGACCCAGTTGTTTTGTCCCATGTAACTGATCTCAACTAGGTTGAGCTTAAGGCCGATCTGGCTAAGGTCAGCTTGTAGCTTTTGGGCAATCGCTTTGGTTTTGAGCCCATCGGTGTGCAGGAGGGAGAGGGTTTTGAGCCTTGGGTCATTGATGGGATATCCTGCTTGCCGCATGAGCTCTTTGGCTTCGCTGATATCAACCTCAGCCGAGGATAAGTCCGCATCATAACCGATCATGCCTGGCGGAATAATGCTAGCAGGGACCACTTCTTCACTCACAATGCTTTTAACAATATAATTCTTATCAATGGTCTTGCTGATAGCTTGCCTGACTTGGGAGTTAGCCAAGAGCTCGCTCTTTAAATTATAGCCAAGGAACCAGATGCCGTCGTACTTTTTAGCGCTTACTGATAAACACAAGAGCAAGGTTAAATTAAAAACTAGCAATGATGAGAAAATGATTTTTATGATTTTGTTCTTTACTAAAGAGAGGCCATAACTAGACATTTGTCGCGCTTCTACATTGTGAGAATTGTTGTTGCGGGATCCTGTCAGACGGGAAAATTTAAAATTTATCATTTAAAAATGCTCCTTCCTTTGAGATCAATCGCTACAATCGCGGGAAAACCAACAACTTCAATCTCTCGCAAAGCTTCTGAACCAAGTTCAGCATACGCCAAAACTTTGGAATTAACAACACTTTTAGAAAGCAGGGCGGCAGCTCCGCCAGGCACAACCAGGTAAACAGAGCCAGCCATGACTTTGGGATCACGCTTACCTTTGCCAATGGTTATTTTTATCCCTTTTCTAATCAGGGCAGGGGTAAAAGCATCCATTCTAGTAGCGGTAGTTGGCCCAATCGAGCCGATGGTGTAGTGGGGCGGAGTAGGGGTTGGAGAGGCATAATAAATTATGCTTCCATTAAGGTCTAGTGGTGATTTTTTGACCATTTTTTGGTGGGCTAAATCCCTGGCCACTAAAATTTTGCCAGCGATAAGGACTTTATCCCCAACTTTTAGTTTTTTGATATCGTTATCAGATAATGGTGCTTTTAACTCTATGTGCATGACATTCAATATTTACCGCGACCGGCAGACTAGAGATATGACATGGGCCTTTTTTAAGATGCAGAGTCAGCGCAGTTGCCTTTCCTCCTAGGCCCATTGGCCCAATTCCTAGCCTGTTGATTTTATTTAAGAGCTCTTTTTCCCATTTTGAGCTGCTGCCAACTTTTCGCAGCAGGGATTTTTTGGCCAGCAGTGGTGCTTGATCAAATGATCCCCCGATTCCCACGCCGATAATTAGCGGCGGGCAGGCGTTAGCCCCATTATTTTTAACTGTTGCGACGATAAAGTCGTCAATTTCATTTTTGCTTGAAGTTGGTTTAAACATTTTAATCGCACTGCAGTTTTCTGCCCCGCCACCTTTGGTCATGACGGTGATTTTTAATTTGTTGCCAGGGACGATTTCTGTGTGGACCATGGCTGGCAGGTTGGTCCCTGGATTTTCTCGGGTTAATGGGTCGCTAGTTGTTGATTTTCTAAGATAGCCTTGTTTGTAACCTTGTTTTACTCCGTCATTAATAGCTTTTGTTAGTGAGCCGTCGGTGACCTTCACTTCCTGTCCGATCTCGATAAAAATAAAAGCTAGTCCGCAGTCTTGGCAGATTGGTAGTTTTTCTTTCCTGGCAATTTTGGCGTTTTCAAGAATTTGTTGCAATATTTCTCGGCCGGTTTTTGAGGTTTCTTGTTTTAGGGCTTGTTTTAAGGCTTTTTCCACGTCGCTGGTCAGCTCTGTATTAGCTTGGAGGCAGAGAGCGTTGACGGTGTCGGCGATCTTTTTCGTTGGGATTTGGCGCATTTATATACAGTATAGCACCAAATTTATCGAGGGGGTAAGGTTGTCCCGCCAATTTTTAATTTTACTGGAATAGTATGGCGATGGGCAATGTCAGTGGGATTTTCAATTATTTCCAGGAGGACATTAAGAGTAATTTTACCTAATTCTTCAAGGTCCACGTGAACAGTCGTTAAGTTTGGTTTAATTGGCTGAAGATATTCAGGAAAAGGCAGGTCATCAAAGCCGCTAAGAGAAATATCCAAGGGAATATTTAGGCCAGCTTGGCTTAGTAAGTGGTAGGTGGTGTAGGCCAAGCTGTCGTTTTCGCAAACTATGGCAGTTGGTTTGATTTTTATAAGGTTTTCAATGGCCTGTTGGGTTTTTGCTAGAGCACAAAAATCACTTATTTGAATATAATCTTCAGGGATGGGAATGTTTTTTTCGTTCAAGGCGTACCTAAAGCCGTCTAACCGATCTGATGTAACTGGGTCAAAGAGCGGGCCGCCAGCGATGTAAGCAATTTTTTGGTGGCCTAGTTGAATTAAATGTTTTGTGGCCTCAAAAATGCCTGATCTGCCATCACTTAAGACTGTGTGGAGCTCAAGCCCTGGGACAGGATGGCCGCATAAAACCAAGGGGAAATTATTTTGTTTGATCATTAAGATATGTTCTTGCGAAATTTTTCCCAAGATAATAACCCCGTCCAGAACCTTTTTGGAAAACATGGAAGGAAGCTCAATTTCTTTGTCGCTAAAGCTTTCAATAATTACGTTAACTCCCAGGACCTTGGCTGCTGAAATAATAGCGGCTGTGATTTTATTATAGTATTCGCCTAATATTAGCTCTTGGCTAAGGCCAGTAATGCCAATAATTTTTTCTCTCTTTTTGTTAAATCTTTGGCGTACATATCCAAGCTCTGCGCTGACTGCCAAAATCTTGGCCCTGGTTTGACGATTAATGAGTTTTGGGTTGTTAAAAGCTTGGGAAACTGTGGCTTGAGAGCAACCAACCTTTTTGGCAATATCTTTTATTTTTATTTTTTTAGGCATATGTTTAATTAAACTTATACAATCTTTGCCACCCTTACTGTTATATTTTACCAATTTTAACAGAAAAAGTCAATATGCTAAAATTTATGTAAAATTAATATATGAAATTTATTAATATGATTATCGATAGAGTTGTGGGGAGCTTGGGAAAACTCGCTTTGCTTGCGTAGGTACCCCCGAGCCTAAGAGGCTCGGCTACGCGGATAAGGAGCCAATTTTTTGGAGCTCTCGCTAGAATGATTGGCTAAACAAAGGAGAAAGCTCTTTTTAAAGATTTAAATTACAATGCCACTACCAATTGGGACATACAATTATTTAGGACAAGCTCACACTCTTAAGGTGGAGGTGTACCCGAGCCAAAAAATGGCCAGTCAAGCTGTTTTGGCGCGGATTATCCCTTTGGTTAAAAAGCAAACAGGTACGCTGCTTACCCAGGGTTGTAATACTCCGATAATGTTGTACCAACTTTTGGCCAAAGAAGCAGCTGCCCAGGATTTTAATTTGCTGGATTTACTTGGCGGTGAGCTGGGCGACTTTCATTGGGGGATGATTGATGGAACAGAAACAGAATTAGCAAACCCGTTAAGCTTTCCCTATTATTTCTGTCAATTTTTTCTGACCTTTTTGCTTGAGCAAACTTTTGAGGAACAACTTGAATTGTCCTTAGGCAGAGAGGCCCAGGTTATTAAGAGGATACTTGCTGATCTTAGACACGTATATTCCTTGGCTGCCAAGGCAAGTTTCTTTGGCCAGAAAAATGAAGTATGTTGAGGCTTTTGATAATTGGTTAAGATTACGAAGTCCCATTGACATGATAATTCTCGGGCTTGGTCCAGATGGTCACCTGGCTTTTTTGCCTCAAGGCTCTGACCCCAAGACAGGACAGCTGGCTAGCCGAGTTAGGCTTTGGCCAGGACTTATAGATTGGAAGTGGGGGCTATCTAGCGAGGCTTGTATTTGTACTAGAGTGGCAAGTGCGCAAACCTGTGATTTGCTTCGGCCGCCGTCACACGCCTTGACTATTACACTCCCAACGATCCTGACAGCTAAAGAAATCATTTTAATGGCTTTTGGCCCTGGCAAGGCTCTGCCGGTTTATCAATTGCTTGAGGGAGAGGATGGCCCGCAGCGGTTTATCGCGCAATATCTGTGGGCAGCAGAAGGGCGAGTCACAATTGTTTTGGATGAGCCTGCAGCAGCGCAATTATCAAGGACTAGCGAAGCTTGCTGTTGCTAGCCTTTATCGCTTCAGCCGACTTGGCCAGCGCAGCTTTTTCCTCGGCAGTTAAATTGATCTCCACAATCTCCTCAACGCCATTTTTCCCCAATTTTGCAGGTAGTCCAACGTAAAGGTCAGATAATCCATATTGTCCTTCAGCTAAAACAGAAGAGGAGATGACCTCTTTTGTATCTTTTAAGATGGCTTCAGCCATATAAGCGGCAGAGGCAGCCGGGGCGTAATAAGCAGAACCGGTTTTGAGCAGGGCGACAATTTCTGCGCCGCCTGTTTTGGTCCTTTCAACAATGGCGTCAATTTTTTCTTTTGGTAAAAGTTGAGATATCAGTTTATTGGAAACTGTTGTTTGCGAAGGAACAGGGACCATTAGGTCGCCGTGAGTTCCAAGGACCATGGCTTTGACTTCAGTTACCGGACAGTTAAGTTCCATGGTAATAAAGGCGGCCATCCTGGCTAAATCAAGGAGCGGCGCCATGCCTAGGACTCGATTGGCAGGGAAGCCTAAGGTTTTATAAGTTAGATAGGCCATTGTGTCGAGTGGGTTTGTTACTGTAATGACAATTGAGTCTGGTGCGTATTTTTTAATATTGTCACAAACTGATTTCGTGATGCTGGCGTTCTTTTGCAAAAGATCATCGCGGCTCATCCCGGGGTTGCGAGCGAGGCCAGCGGTTACTATTATAATTTGTGAATCTTTGACTGCCGAGAAGTCATTGGAGCCGACAATTTTAGTGTTATAGCCAACTATCGGCCCTGCCTGCATTAAATCCAAGGCTTTACCTTGTGGGAGACCCTTGACAACGTCAACTAAGGCAACATCAGCCAAGCCTTTTTGCAGGACCATTCTGGCTGCTTCTGCGCCAACATTGCCTGCGCCGATTACAGAAATTTTTGAGGTCATAAAATCATTATAACAAAAATAAGTTAGTAAGTAAATTTGCAGTCTTGTCCAATGCAGAATGAGGCTGAAGTAGTGGTCTATTTCCAATGCAAAATGAGGCTGAAATAGACCAACCAGGCCAGGCTTGTTCATAATTAGGGGATGAACACA
>Ga0210017_1000233_pt1 | contig 44541 bp, 38 predicted proteins | sample CryGeyCG2014_020_FD_183966 | JGI IMG/M metagenome (GOLD analysis project Ga0210017, IMG submission 183966) | Groundwater microbial communities from aquifer - Crystal Geyser CG08_land_8/20/14_0.20 (SPAdes) (version 2) | ecosystem: Environmental > Aquatic > Deep subsurface > Groundwater | place... | reverse complement strand
CCAATCCCTGTTACAAGGAACGACATGTTGAAAGTTCTAAGCCAGGCGAATTGCTCTGTCAGGATACATTCTATGTTGGCTATTTGAAGGGAGTCGGCAAGGTTTATTTGCAGGCGGTCGTGGATACCTATTGCAGTTACGCTTTCGGTTATCTGCATACCGGTAAGTTGCCGGAGCACTCTGTGAGCGTCGTGTATAACGATGTTGTTCCCCAATATAAGTCGTGGAAACTGCTTGTTAAAACACTCTTGACGGATAATGGGAGAGAATATTGTGGTACGACCAACCATCCCTATGAAATGTTTCTGGAATTATCCGATATTGAACATCGGAAATCCCGCAACTGCGGGATCGGCATCCCCAAACCAATGGCTTCGTTGAGAGATTTAACCGGACTGTACTGGATGAGTTCTTTCGTCCGGCCTTCAGAACAAAATTGTACGAGTCTGTTGATTCCTTACAAAAGGACCTTGATAAATGGCTGAAAGAATACAACGAAGAAAGACCACATAGGGGCTACCGAAATATGGGCAAACGCCCAATTGATCGCATTAAAGAATATTTGAAATATGTTCCGGCAGAAGGTTAATCATACAAATAATGAGATAAAAGTCATCCCAAAGTACAGGAAAAAGTAACGATTTCACGATTCCGCCGTTTAAGTGATAATTACATAACGTAATATTATGCCGCGCCAATAGTGGGAATGGCCTACGACAAGAGACAAAAGGACTAGTTATTATCCCTACAAGTTCTCTATATATAATGGGAACGGACAGGTGATGATGGAATTCAAGACCAATTATTCAGGAAATACAGCAATAGTCTATAACTACGTCTACGGGAACCGATGTAAGCTAGTCCGGGTCAATTGTGGTCGAATCCAGGGCATAGATTGTACCCTCTAAATCACTCAGAAAGTCGGAATCATTACAATACAATTTGCGCACCCTGGCAATTAGAACTTGAGCAAACTCCGCATAGATTCGCCAATCACGTTTTTCATTAGCACGCGCCAAATTCATCCGGGCCACCGTTCCCTTAATTCCCATATGATAGAGTTTCGCGCTTTGGGATTTCAGACAAGCCTCGATGTCTCTTAAACTCTCTCGGTATGATAATTGGGCAAACAGCATACAGAGAAATTGATCCCAACAACTGAATGACCGGTAACGATAATTGCCCCGATATTTTTTCACGTACTTCTCGAACTCATATTTAGGGATGAATTCTATGATTTGTGAGAAAATTGTTTGACTTGTATTTATGTGTTATCACCTTTCTATGTTGACAACGCATTAAGTCAAATCTAGTAAGAAAGTTCAAATCGAAAAATCGAAATACGTGTATTAATCACCTGATTATCAGCAACATATCACCTTATTAATATTTCTTAATGGGACAGCAGTGATTCAAAATTACTTCCAAAATCTTTGAAAAGAAAGACAGAAGACCAGTTGAAGTTAATTAACACGCCAGCGCCTGTTTTTTATAAAACCAAAACGACCGGAAATATCGCTATTGCCGGTCGTTCACAACAAATTTGACTAAAGATTACCGGGAACCGATTCCGATCAACTGACCGATCACAGGACCGAACTTCACAGCCAATCCGACAGTTACAATCGAAACTGTGGACATCAGTTTAATGACGATATTCAGGCAGGGACCGGCGGTATCTTTGCACGGATCGCCGACCGTATCGCCCACGACGGCGGCTTTGTGCGCGTACGAACCTTTTCCGCCGAGGTTGCCTTCTTCGATATATTTCTTGGCATTGTCCCATGCTCCGCCCGCATTGTTTAGCGTGATCGCCAGCACAAAACCGGTTGTGAGCCCGCCGAACAACACGCCGAGAACGCCCGCGACGCCGAGAACCAATCCGGCTATGACCGGAACGGTGACCACTAACAATGATGGTAAAACCATTTCATGCTGAGCACCTTTCGTGCTGATAGAAACACACCGCTCGTAATCCGGCTCATCTGTGCCTTCCATGATGCCCGGTTTTTCGCGGAATTGACGGCGAACTTCTTCAACCATACTTCCAGCGGAGCGCCCAACGGCTTTCATCGCAAGCGCGGCGAATACGAATGTGATCATCGATCCGAGAAACGCACCAATAATCACGCGCGGATTAAGCAATGTAATGTTGTAATAATCGACCCAATTGGTCAGCGTTACAGTGCTGGCGACAATTTCGCGCAGAGATGCGAGAGAAGCGTTCGGATCGAAGGAAATGTTCAAACTCGTTAGTAATTCTTTAATCAGGACTCCGTCCGTGATAATATGCGAAAACTGCGCCTTGATTTCCTCGATGTACGCCGCAATCAGCGCCATTGCCGTCAAAGCCGCCGAACCGATGGCAAAGCCTTTTCCGGTCGCGGCAGTCGTGTTGCCCAATGAATCCAGAGCGTCGGTTCTTTGACGAACTTCTTTCGGCAAATCGCTCATTTCGGCATTTCCGCCCGCATTATCAGCAATGGGTCCATAAGCATCCGTCGCCAATGTGATTCCCAGCGTCGAAAGCATCCCGATTGACGCAAAACTGATTCCGTACAAGCCAAGATTGATATGATTCGGAGCGGTACTAAAACCACCAGCAAAGGCATAAGCCAAACCGATTCCGATGCCAGTCACAATGACCGGAAATCCAGTTGAAATCATTCCCGTAGATAAACCGCCGATGATCACCGTGGCTGGACCCGTCTTCGCCTGATCGGCGATCCAGCGCGTCGGCTTATAAGACTGCGACGTGTAATATTCTGTGAGTTTACCAATCGTCCAGCCTGTGAGCAATCCGGTAATGACGGAACCGGCGATACCCATTGGCAATTTCAGCAGGTAAAGCAAGCCAACGGTAAATATCGTAATCAGGACAACACTCAGGTTAACGCCACGGGCAAGAGCCTTGAGAAGCGAACGTTGGTCTGCTTTTTCACCCGTCCGAACCGCGAAAGCGCCAAGAACGGAAAATAGATTTCCAGCACCGGCTATAATCATCGGAGCCAACAAAGCGGCTAAAACTTTTTCGAAAGGCGAACCGCTAAATGCCGCGACACCCAGCGCGGCAGTCGCTAGAATCGAACCGCAATAAGATTCGTACAGATCAGCGCCCATTCCGGCAACATCACCAACATTATCGCCGACATTGTCCGCAATCGTCGCAGGATTGCGCGGATCATCCTCTGGAATTCCGGCCTCGATTTTCCCGACGAGATCGGCGCCGACGTCAGCCGCTTTGGTGAAAATTCCGCCGCCGACACGTGCGAAAAGTGCTTGCAATGATGCGCCCATTCCAAAAGTCAGCATCGTCGTCGTAATCGCAGCGAGGCTCATCGCCTGATACCCGAGTCGTGGAACTAACCAATACAAAATCGTGAACCACATCGATATGTCAAACAGTCCAAGTCCAACAACAACTAGACCCATTACGGCACCGGAGCGGAAAGCGATTCTCAAGCCGGCGTTCAAAGATTTCCGTGCGCCCTCTGCTGTTCGATTGGACGCCAGCGTCGCCGTATTCAACCCGAAAAATCCCGCCAATCCGGAAAAAAAACCGCCCGTCAAAAACGAGAAAGGCACCCACTTATTCTGAACATGCAGAACATAGGACATGAAGAGAAAAACGACAAAAATGGCTACAAACACCAGCATAACGATTTTGTATTGTTGCTTAATGTAAGAGAAGGCGCCTTTTCGGACAGCGCCGGCGATTTTCTGCATCTTCTCGTTGCCGGGATCGCTTTTTAGCATCATTTTGTGAAAAATGTATGCGGCAATCAGCGCGATAATCGAACCAATCGGCGCAATCAGAAACATATATTTCAAACTCATATTCTATTTTCCTCCTTTTATTAATCGAAAGAATACGATTGAATGACAAATAGCGCGCAAAAGTTAGAACGGAATCGGCAATTTTTCAATAACGAAATTGATCTAAAACGTGCTTAGGCGAGCATAAGGTTTTTCATCAAACGCAAATTCAAACCGACCGACTTATTGTTATGGGAAATTTTAGTTGTGATTGCCCACGTGGATTGATATATTTTTATCAATGGATATTTGCAGAAATAATTCCAAAAGACGACTGCCGGAAGTATTCACTGGCGACGATCTTGTAAATCAACGGAGATCTCATGAACCGAATATTCGCACTTTTTTTACTCGTTTGCATCCTCTGTACATCATTACTCAGTGAACCCGTGTTCGTCGGAAATATCGTCGGTCATCAATTATTTTCCAATCGCGTTGAATTCCGCCTCGTCAACGCCAATTTCACCGTTTATATGTTGAGCGAAAACGTCATTCGATTCCGATACACAAACAACGAATCGTTCAGCCAGTCGCCGTCATACGCCGTCATCGCTGAAATGCCCGGAAAGTCCGATTTTTCATTAAAGGAAGAGCCAAATCGCTTCATTCTTTCAACAAACGAATTGATCGTGCAAATCGCGAAAAAGCCGTGCCGGATTTCGATTTTTGACAAGGAAATGAATTTGCTCAATGCCGACGATGCGTCATTCGGCGTCTCCTTCGACAAAGAAGAAGTCCGCTGTTATAAAAAACGATTGGATGGCGAGAACTTTTACGGATTGGGTGAAAAAAGCGACGGCCTGCGGAAAACCGACAACGAATACACGCTCTGGAACACCGATTTCCCCGGCTACACCGAACGAACCGACGAATTGTACGTCTCTATTCCATTTTTTTACGGCGTCAGAAACGGAAAATCTTACGGCATTTTCTTTGACAACACATATCGCAGTCATTTCAATTTCGGCGCGAGCAACAACCGGTTTTATTCATTCGGCGCCGATCGCGGCGAGATGGATTACTACTTCATCTACGGACCTGAGATGAAGCGCGTGCTGTCATCCTACTCAGAATTGACGGGAAAAGCGGAAATGCCGCCGAAATGGGCGCTTGGCTACCAGCAAAGCCGGTGGAGTTATACTCCAGAATCGACTGTTCGGGCGCTGGCTGATAATTTCCGTAAACGGCAGATCCCGTGCGATGTCATCTTTCTCGATATTGATTACATGGACGGCTATCGCGTGTTCACCTGGGACAAAAACCGTTTTCCCGATCCTTCAAAACTCATCGCCGATCTAAAAACGAATGGCTTTAAAATTATTCCCATCATCGATCCGGGCGTGAAAGCCGACACGAATTACTTCGCGGCAAAAGAAGGCATCGCAAAAGATTTATTTGTCAAATATCCGGACGGCGAATTGTATCAGGGTGAAGTCTGGCCGAGCTGGGCGTTTTTCCCGGATTTCACAAAAAAAGAAACGCGAGATTGGTGGGGCGAGAAATTGTCCGCATTGATGAAAGACGGCGTCTCCGGTTTTTGGAACGACATGAACGAACCTGCCGTTTGGGGAAGTCACTTCCCGGACCTCGTACGCTTTAACGGCAATGGCTTTAGCGCCGACCATAAAAAAATCCACAACGTTTATGCGCTGGAAATGGCAAAAGCGACGCGCGCAGGCCTGCGGAATTTTTCGGACAAGAGACATTTTCTGTTGACGCGCGCCGGTTTTTCCGGTATTCAACGGTATTCTGCAGTTTGGACGGGAGATAATCTTTCCAGCGAAGATCATCTTCAGATTGCTTGTGTGATGTCGCAAAACCTCGGCTTGAACGGCATTCCATTCGTCGGCACGGATGTCGGCGGATTCATGGGCGAAGCGTCGCAAAGGCTTTACGTGCGGTGGATGCAGCTCGGCGCCTTCACGACGCTGTTCAGACAGCATTCGGCATACGGAACGAAAGCCAAAGAACCATGGGCTTTTGGGCAAGACGTTGAAAACACCGTCCGGGAAATCATCAACTTGCGCTATCGAATGTTGCCGTACCTTTACAGCGAATTTCATCAGGCAACGCAAACTGGTTTGCCGCTCATGCGACCGATGTTTCTTGAATTTCAGAACGATCCGGAGTGCTGGAACGATCAGTCGCAATTTCAATTCATGGTTGGCGAAAATCTGCTGGTCGCGCCGGTTTTATCGGAAACGGACAATGCGAAACATCTCTATTTGCCTGATGGACTTTGGTTCGAAATGAATACCGGAAAAATCTATTCCGGCAACCAGTGGCTGACCGTCGATGCTCCGCTGGAACGGATTCCTTTCTTTCTAAAATCTGGCGGCGTTTTGCCGATGCAGGAAGTTCAGCAGTTCGTCGGCGAGAAGCCTGTCGAAACGACGATCCTGACCATTTTTCCATCCGCGAAAAGTTACTATTCACTGTACGAAGACGACGGATATTCCTACGAATACGAGAACGGGCGTTTTTCCGTTGTTAATTTTAACATCGAAGAAAAAGACGATGCGTTGACCGTTGTCGTCAAGAGAGAACAAACAGGATTTACGCCCGACCGGAAAAATTATCAATTCAGAATCATCTCCGATAAAAAACCGGCAAAAGTTCTCGTTGGATCGAAAGAATTGTCCGCCCTAAAACCATCCGAAACATCGGCGAAAATCCGCGAATGCTGGACTTTTCTATCGGATGAAAAGATGATCGATATTAGAACACCCGACGCTGGCGATTTTACCGTTACAATCCAATATTGATTTTCTACAAAATTTAATGGCCATCAAGGCAAAATGCCCTTAAGCCCAAATTAGTTTAAATACTTAGCCAGCCAGCGGTGCATTTCTTTCCACCAGCGGACATTGTTCTGCAAGCCGAGAATTTCGTGACCTTCGTCCGGGAAAATGACTAACCGCGACGGAATTCCCTGCCGCTGAAGCGCGGTGAAAAGTTGTAGGCTCTCGCCAACCGGCACGCGAAAATCCAATTCACCCTGTGTTACAAGCGTCGGCGTCCTAAAATTTTTAGCAAACCGATGTGGCGACCATTTATCATATAGTTCCGGCTCGTCCCATGGCGTCGTACCCATGTCCCACGCGGGAAACCAGAGTTCTTCCGTCGCGCCAAAAAAACTCGTCAAATTGTACAATCCGGCATGACTGACGGCGCACTTAAACCGGTTCGTGTGCCCCATGAGCCAGTTGACGGAATATCCGCCGAACGAACCGCCGATCACCGCCTGTCGGTCTTTATCGATAAAACCGTATTTGGCAATGACAAAATCGAGTCCTTTGACCAAATCTTCAAAGCATTTTCCGCCGTAATCGCGACTGACTTCTTCGCGGAATGTCGAACTGTAGCCGGTACTTCCACGCGGATTGATGAAAACGCCGACGTAGCCGGGCGACGTGATCAATTGCATCGTAAACCAACTGAGCATGAAACGGTCGCCCCACATATTTTGCGGACCGCCGTGAATCGTCAGTATGACCGGATATTTTTTCTCAGGATCGAAATGCGGTGGGCGAAGGAGAAATCCGTGAACCGTGTCACCGTTCGCGCCGGGAAACCGGAACGTCTCGACCTGCGGCAAATCGAACGTTTCATCAAATTCACGGTTCGCCCATGTCAATTGTGTCGGTTTTTCACCATTGGTTGGTTGTGAGTAAATTTCGTATGGCCTGTGATTGTAGCCTTTTCGATAAACCAGCGTCTCGCCGTCCGGCGAAATATCGAAATCATGCGAACTCGAAAGGGAGACAGGCGGCGTATCGAAATCGCCGGGCTTCAGATGTTTCATCGATCCATCGTTCAAATCAACGAGAAAAATATGATTCTTCTTATCGCCGAGCCAAGTATCCCATTGGCGAAAAAGCAGACGGTCGATGCTCCTGGCGTTGCATTCCGGTAATTCATTTTTCGTCCAATTCTCTATCGTGTTTTTCCTTGCTGGAAGCACGCGCGAACCGCAAATAATATGAAGACCGTCTTTCGACCAGATCGGTGAATAAAGTCCGGTTTTGGAAAATGTCACCTGTTTCGCCTCGCCGCCGTCTAATGAAATCATGAACAAGTTGGGCTTGCCTTTGCGTTCGGAAATAAACGCGATCCGTTTTCCATCGGGCGACCAGCGCGGCGAATAATCATTCTCCGGGTGCGTCGTCAGCGGTTTCGTAACACCGCCATCCGCCGGAACTAACCAAATATCGTCGAAATAACGATCCTTCGCGAGATCGGGAGTTGCAATGGTGTAGGCGATCCATTTCCCATCCGGCGACATCGCGCGTTTTTCCGGCTGAGCAATGACAAAAAGAAGTGTAAAAGTAAGAATGATTTCGGCCAATCGACTCAATTTCATTTAAACCTCCTTTAATGACGCTTTAAACAATCATTAACCGACCGTTATTAACGCTCAGATTGTTCGATGTTCAATTCAACCGGTTTCATCACTTTTGAAATCGGATATAAATTGAGTTGGTCGTCGTGAAATGGCGAACGGTCAAAGAAGAAAAACAGGCGTTGAAGCGGATCGGCGGCAAATTTGGGATCGGTGTTGATTTTTCTTTCGAATTCACGTTTCATTTCGGGATTTTCTTTCAACATTTTCCACGCGGTATCTTCCAGAACATAAACTTCGCCATACTCTTTCTGTTCAAAAATTCCATCAAAAAATCCCCATTTAACGAACGAATCGACCGCGTCCGGTTCCAGTAAATGCGTCACAATCAGGTTCGTCCGCTGATTCATCAAAATGACAAATGTCCCGGCTGGAAAATTTCTTTCAAAGCTTATTTTAGTGGTCGAAAAACTGACCGGATGTCTGCCTTCAGAAGGAGTACTTTGCCACGAAACGTTTGAAAATTTGTATGAATTGACTTTGAGTTTTTGATCCGTTTTTAATTGCTTTATCTTTGCGCCGTGAAGTTTTAGAATATCAACGATGGGTTTGAATTCAGCCGGAATGAGATAGGCGTACGGCATTTCGGCGCTCGCCGTTGGAACGACATTCGTAAAGAACGGCATATAATAATTGACCGGCCTTTCCGTCCAGATCACGCGATCGCTTCCGGAAATATCGCTGAATTCCTTCCGGTAGCCAAAACCTTTGAATTCGATGAAAACACTATCAGACGTCACACTGAAATTGAGCGGAATCGATGTACCGACCGGAATCGCCGCCGTTTCCGCATCGCCATCAGCGACGGTTTTTTTCAAAACGGAGCAATTTTCATTGACGATAGCCAAAACGTTCTTGAAAACCTGATAAGTGGCGGAAACGCGCGTTTTGTAATCTTTTAACATGTGCGTCTCGATAAGAATACAAGGACGGTTTTGAATTGCGCCGTAACCATTGGAAAAACGCGGCGAGGCAACGCCGTACGTGAGACCTTTCATAAATTCTTTTTCATCTTTCTGAATAACATAAACGCCCAGCGGATAGCCGTCTGTTTCCAAACCTTTTTTCAACATCGGTAGGAACGTATCCACATTCCATTTTCGCACCGGTTCGGCAATCGCACCGACATGCTGTTCCATTCCATAAGTCACCACGTATTGATAATTGGCGCCGTCGGTGACGTGACTATCGAGGATCAAATCCGGTAACCACTGTTGAAAAAGCGACAGCCATGCACGCATTTCCGGTGAATCGGCTTTTGAAAAGTCACGGTTGAGATTAAAATTTTGCGCCGTGACGCGCCAGCCCATTTCTTTCGGTCCGCTTTGATTGAATCGGTTATATGGCGAAAACCGCTCGTGACCGTCAACATTGAAAATCGGAATAAAAAGTAACGTAACATTCTTCATTAATTCCGCATATTTTCCATCGACGACTATATCCCGCAAAAGCATCAGTCCGGCGTCTTTGCCATCAATTTCTCCGGGGTGAATTCCGGCAATGAACAAAACGAGCGCTTTTCCGCTCTGTTTCTGCTTTTCCGGCGTAAAATTACTGTCGGAGTCAAAAATCAACAACGGCAAATCTCTTCCTTGAGGTGAAATTCCGAAGTGCGTGAAGAGAATGGAGCCGGACGCTTCGTCCAACCGTTGACAAAATTGAACCGTTTCGGCGTACCGCGGCGTCTCCAGAAATCCTGACTTCTCATAATCCGTTTGCCAATCTTCGGCAAATAAAAGTCCGCTTATCGTTAATATTAGCCAGCCAATCGCAGAAATCCCGCAAAGTCGTCGTTTCATTTATCCTCCAAATTCTCGTCTCATAACGCCCAAAATGTAATCAAATTCAGCCTATTTTCCTGTATTAATCTTCTTTTCAGAATTATTTTGATAACCGATGAATTCCCGGTGGAGAGTTAACATTGCAATTCAACTGCTGTCACTGTAAATTAACAACGATTTTTTGTTGAAAATGAGGATTCTTAATGGATTTGTTTAAAAAATGCTTTGAATATACAGCCGTAAAAGAGGCTAAATCCAGGGGATATTATCCCTATTTTATACCTTTTTCCGGCGGAGACGATACCGTCATGATTTACAACGGCGAGCCTAAAATCATGATCGGATCGAACAACTATCTCGGACTGACCCACCACCCAGCAGTCATTTCAGCGGCGGAAAAAGCTTTGCATGAATACGGCACCGGCAGAACCGGCAGTCGCTTCCTGAACGGAACGCTTGACATTCACGAGGCGTTCGAGAAGGAGTTGGCGGAATTTGTCGAAAAGGAAGCCGCTTTGATTTTTTCCACCGGCTTTTTAGTGAATCTCGGCGTCATTTCGTCGCTGTTAGGGAAAACCGACGCAGTCATCATCGACAAATTGGACCACGCCAGCATCGTTGACGGATGCCTGCTTTCAGGAGCCGGTATTCATCGTTATCGACACAACGATATGGCGAGTCTCGAAAAAACATTGGCGGGCATTTCAGAAAAATCTGGAAAACTCGTTATCGTTGACGGTATTTTTTCGATGGAAGGCGACATTGCTAAGATTCCCGAAATTTGCCCGATCGTTCAAAAATACGGCGCGCGGTTGATGGTGGACGACGCGCATTCGATAGGTGTTCTGGGGCCTAAAGGCAACGGCACGGCGGCGCATTTTGGACTGACTTCTCAGGTCGATCTGATTATGGGAACATTCTCTAAATCGTTTGGCGCGGTCGGCGGTTTCGTCGCAGGAAATGCCGACGTCATCGATTACATTAAACACAATTCGCGGGCAATGATTTTCACCGCCAGTCTGCCTCCCAGCGTTCTCTCCGGAGTACGCGCCGCTCTTCAGATCATCCAATCTGAACCGGAGCGCCGGCAAAGACTTATTGAAATCGGTAATTATATGCGGAAAGAATATCGCAGTATGGGATTCGATACTTCGACAAGCGAAACGCCCGTCATTCCAATCATCATCGGCGATAATATGAAAACTTTCACGTTCTGGAAAAGGCTATTTAACGAAGGAATTTACACAAACGCCATCATCAGCCCAGCTGTGCCGGGAAATTCTTCTCGTCTCAGAACCAGTTATATTGCGACGCATCGTCAGGAACAGTTGGATTTTGTGCTGGAAAAATTTCATAAAATCGGCAAAGAATTGGCGATTATTTGATCGTTCGCCGTTCTTTTCTATCAATCCGAATGAAGAGATATTGTTGAACTGGACTGAAAAAAAATGGATTCTAATTCAATGGTTCCAGGGTGGATTGGTCGCCGGCGTTATCGTTGCGCTGGTCGGCTGCGCCGCTCAGGGACAGCCAGGCGGAGGACCCGTTGATGTGATTGGACCACGGCTGGTTTCGGTCATTCCGGAGAATGGATCGATTCGGGTGACTCTCAAGCCAAAAATCGAATTGACCTTTTCCGAAACGATCAATCCGCGCAGTGCAGAAGGAACACTGATTGTCTCACCGCATCTGAAAACGACTCCCGTCATCAAAACGAATCGAAAAAAAATCACGATCAAACTTCTGGAACCGCTTCAATCCAACAGAACCTACATCTTTAGTTACGCACGAAACCTACAGGATTTTCAAAAGAATCCGACAGTCGAAGACATCAAACTGGCATTTTCCACCGGCGATTCTTTGGACGAAGGAAAAATCAGCGGTATTGTCTATCAAATTCCAGAGAAAAAACCCGCAATGATCTGGGTTTTCCGAAAACAGATCGCTTTCCCCGACTCGCTACCATCTCAGAAGCCAGATTATGCCGCCGCCGTCACAGGCTCCGGTTTTTATGAAGTCAGCAATCTGCCGGTCGGCGAATACCGGCTGATCGCGCACGTGCCGCCTGCCGCTAAACCGGGGACATTTTTCCCCATGGAAGAGGATCCACTGGGAATACAGCAGACGAAAAACATCGTCATTCGTCATCGTAATGACACCGCGATTGGCATCAATTTTCGATTGGACAAAATATCACTCCGACCATTTCGACTCCTGACTGCAGTTCCGACAAACAACGCACTGGAATTGAATTTCACGAGTTCTATCCCTGATACGAATCTGAAAAACGCCGCGTTTCATATCATTGGCTCAGGAACTCCAAATGTCCTAAAAACATGGGCAGACGCGGGCTCGCCAAAACAGGTTTTTCTGCAAGTGGACGGACTTATACCCGATTCGACATATTCCATCGCGATCCGAAACCTGTTCGACGAAACCGGCGACCATCCGGCGTTGGACAATCGGCCGATTCGATTCACCTGGCGCGTGCAGACCGACACACTGAAGCCTCGATTGATAAAAACGAATCCGCTCAACCGCGGAAAAAACTTTGGTTCGACTGATCCGATCGTCCTGGATTTTTCCGAGCCGATTATTCTCGATTCGATCCAGCAGAAAATTCTTCTATTCGAAAGCGACAGCATCAATGTTCCGACCGCTGACAGATGGCTTGACGGAAATTCGCTCGTTCTAACGCCAATGGAACCGTTGAAATCGAATTCCAATTATACAATCAAACTTCTTTGCCAAAAATGGAAAGACGCCGCGGACAATTTCTTCAAAGATTCCGTAATCACGCAAACATTCAGTACGATTGACGTCAATCAATTCGGTTCGCTCAGCGGCATTGTCAAAACGAGCACGACCATCGATTTTAAAAAATTAATCGTGGCAGTTCAGTCATCGACAGAAAACTTCCAGCGGCAAACACACCCGGACAGTACGGGCAAATTCGTATTCCTATCGCTACTTCCCGGAAAATACAGCGCACGCATCTGGTTCGACCCAAACGGGGACGAAGTCTATGATGCCGGACGAATGATTCCTTATCGAATTGCCGAACCTTATAAAGATTTACCCAACATGATCACCATTCGATCTCGCTGGGAAACTGCCGAAGTAGAGTTAAATTACTGACAATGCAGATTCACTTCTGGAAAATTACAGCCGCCGGCAACGATTTCGTTCTCATCGACGATCGACCAGCGCTTTTTCAGTCAAATGCGCCGGCACTCGCACAAAAATTCTGCGACAGACGATTCGGAATCGGCGGCGACGGAACGATTTTTATCCGAAACTATCCGGAATGCGACTTTGAGATGGCGTACTTCAATCCGGACGGTTCGGGACCGGCGATGTGCGGAAACGGCAGTCGCGCGGCGGTTCTTTTCGTTCACGACAACGCGATTTGTGTCAAAGGATCGTACCGTTTTTTGGCGGCAGACGGCGAACATTCCGGCGTTTACAAAAACGGAAATGTCGCGATTACCGTTCGCAAACCCATCGAATTAAAAATTGAAACGTTCAATGGGAACGAGGTTTTTCGGGTCGATACCGGCGTGCCGCATTTAGTAGTTTTAACAAAAAATCTGGCGCAGATCGATATTCGGAATATCGCACCGAAACTCCGAAAAACCTTCGATGCCAATGTAAATTTCATCGAACAGAACAAAGATGGACGATGGGCGATTCGGACTTATGAGCGCGGCGTCGAGGATGAAACCTTGGCCTGCGGAACCGGCGCAACGGCGGCGGCTTATATGGTCTCGAAATTGTTCGATCAGACGTTTCCAATCCGATTAATCGCCCGTGGCGGCGAGTTGCAAATCGATGAAACAAATGATACATTTTGGCTGAGCGGACCAACAAAATCCGTTTTTACCGGCACGATTGAAATTAACCTTTAATCACGAGGTGAAATAATGTATGCAGTCATCATAGCGGGCGGCATCGGAAAGCGGTTCTGGCCACGAAGCCGGCGCGAACGTCCAAAACAACTATTGAATATTGTCGCTGAACAATCGATGCTGAAGTTGACTTACGAAAGACTTCGGCAAATCTGCGATGAGAAAAAAATCTACGTCATCGCCGGGAAATCGATGAAAGAAGCAATCCTGCGAGACCTCACCAAATTACCAGAAAAAAATGTGATCATCGAACCAAGTGGCAAAAACACGGCGCCGGCGATCGGATTGGTTACGACGATCATCTTAGACAGAGACCCGAACGCGGTCATCGGAATCTTCCCATCCGATCATCTCATTTCGGACATTGACGCATTCAAAAACGCAGTAATGACCGGCTACCGTTTCGCGAAAGATCACGTCGCGTTGGTCACTTTCGGGATTACGCCGACACGACCCGCGACTGGTTACGGATATATTCAGATGGACAAAAGCGTCGCGCCCGTCGATGAGGATGTTTACAAGGTTAAAACTTTTGCCGAAAAACCGTTACTGCGGACGGCGATTCGATTCTTGGAGAGCGGCGAATTTCTATGGAACAGCGGCATGTTCATCTGGAAAGGATCCAGCATCATCAACGCTATCAAACTTTTCATTCCGGAATTGCACGATAGTCTTCAGGAAATTGCCAGAGCCATCGGCACGCCTAATTACGACGCAGTTTTAAAAACCCAGTGGGCAACAATTCGTGGCGTTTCTATCGACTATGGCGTCATGGAAAAGGCAAAAAATGTTTATGTAGTTGCGGGAAATTTCGACTGGAGCGACGTCGGCTCATGGGACGCGGTTTACGAACTGATGCCGAAAGACAAAAACAGCAATGTCCTGATCGGCGATGTCACCGCCATCGATTCCAGCGGATGTTATGTCTATTCCCGGAAAAACATGGTCGCAACGATCGGCGTCAAAGACCTCATCGTCATTCAATCCAAGGATTCCATTCTCATCGTTCACCGGAATGAATCCGAGAAAGTCAAAGACCTTGTCGATTTACTGGAGCATGAAAAACGGATGGAACATCTATAAATCATGGTAAACTTGAAAAACCAATGTAAGCCCAAAATGCTGTCATTACGGACAGAATTGGAAAAGGTTTTTACCAAACTCGGCTACACTCTCGTCATCGGGCAGGGCGATTTTCACGCAGGCACCTGCGTCGTTCTGAAAGATAAAAAAGTGGTCGTCTATAAATTCACACCACTCGAACAACAAATCGATTTTTTGATACGCGCGCTCGGCGAAATGGACTTGTCCAACGTATTTCTTCTGCCGGAAATTCGGGAAATGATCGACGAACGAACCTCTTTATTCAGATAAAAACAGGCGATTTTAAGAACCGAAGAATAGACAAACCACTCTCATGATATACATGGTAGCGGAATTGAAAAAATTTAATCTTTGAAAAAATCCGTCGAAAATTTGCAAGTGTCATGATAATCACAAAACAGGAATCGTGAAAATTGGCAAAAATATTTTTTCATTTTGAAGGAATAAATGATAAATTAACCCGCTTTTTAGCAAGTGGCGAGGTAGCTCAGTCGGTAGAGCAGGGGACTGAAAATCCCTGTGTCGGCAGTTCAATTCTGTCCCTCGCCACAAATTATTTTTCCCGACGACAAAACCGACTTTTTACCTGCCTTTTTGGCATGGATTATCGGCATTCAAACCCTTCCAAATTTGATTATTTTTTACCCTATCTCTATACATGAAACGGGATACCGACAGGGATACCGTTTTTTATTCAAACAACCAATCCCAAAAATTTGGGAAAAACTACTAAAAAACAGGGAAGCAGTATCATGCCAGGACTTCGGAAACTTCGTGGAAAATTTTACGTCCGTCTTTGGATAGACGGCAAAGAAAAATTATTATCGACCGGAAGCGGCGATTTGCGGGATGCAGAGATATTCAGAAAGCGAATTGAGCGGGAAGAAAACGAAGTTCGGGCAAAGATTCGCGTCGATTTGGACTGCCTGAAAAATCGTCTAACCATAGAGGACGGCATTCGATATTTTTTAGCGAACGTTAAGGGAGAACGGAATCTGCGACCGGCGACACTAAAACTCTATAAAATCGGAGCCGCAGACTTTCAGTCATGTTTTCAACATAGGAAATATTTTGACACGCTTAGGAAAGACGATAGCGCGGTTTTATTGGCTTTTCTTAATAGTCGGTACAATAGTTCAACGACCGTCAATTTTAATCTCAGGTCGATTCGATCAATGCTTAACTACCTTTTAGAGAAGGGAAAAATTCAGGAATTTCCGTTCTCAATCAGGACGGTCAAGGTTGATGAATCATTGCCGAAGTTCATCATGCCTGACGAAATGGAAGTGATTTACCAACACGCTTCGGATAATTTGATGAAGTCCGTCATTCGAGTTTACGAGACGACCGGAATGCGGATCGGTGAATTGAAAATATCTCATCGAGAAGGTAATTTCATTATCGTTGAAGCCGAAAGCAAAGGGCGCAGACAACGACTGATTCCAATTCCTGAATCTTCCGTTTTTGATTATGATTTTGTGAAAGCAAATCCAATTTCGGAAAGTTACATCAGTCATTCATTCGCAAAGATATGTAAGAGAGCCGGTATAACGGGCAAGACAATTCACTGTTTGCGGCACACCTTCGCATTAAGTCAATTGATGGCGACTAATAATCTTTCGCTTGTAAAAGAACTGCTGGGGCATGCTGACGTGAGAACAACGGAGATTTACACGAAGTTTCCACGAGAGTTTTTAAAACAGATTTTTAATGATCGGAAGGTTTCTTATACCTTTGATCGAGCCGAAGTTTTTAACTGATTAGAAAAATGGTAACAAAAAGAGACAAACATTGCATAAGTACCGAAAAACGTTGCATAACTCATTTTTAGGCTTACTGCTGATTTTATATGAAAAATACCTGTAAGTTATTGGCGATGGCGCAAGTGCAAGGATTTGAAAATGGATAAAAATGCCGAAAAATGCCCTATGAAACGTTTTTACGTCTTTTTTTTCAAGGTTCAATTTCAATCTTCACGACGGAGAACGAAAAAAAGCAATCAGTCGATTTTTAACAAATTCCACAGCCGCATTTATCGTCGTGAAAAATTTATCAATTTTCAGCGAAAAATGACAAAAATCAGACAACATCTATCTTTTGACGTGATTTTAGACTTAATAGCGTATCAAATAACATTGCATAGTAGAAACGAAAAAACCGCAACCGGATCAATCAGGGAATCGCTAATCGGTTTACAATGTACTTGCGTTGATTATCAATGAGTTTGCATTTAACATATTTAAAAAGAAACATCTGTGAGATAATGCCAACAGGCGCACACACGTCGGTATTCTTCTGCTTCAAATCCGTAGATTATTCGAGCAACTCAGTGGGATCAAACCGCCGAGCAGTCAATCACAGATCGTCTGCTCTACCGACGAGAAATCACATTGCGTATCTAACGGGCATCCTACCGCTTGCCCTTTTGGGCGAATTTTTACCACGATTTCAGATTGTCAACTTATCATATTATCGGCTTTAACACTTAACAGAGGAGTATCACCATGAACACAAAGCAGAAAAATGACAGCAAATCCAGCATGACTGAGCGGGAGATCAGAAAGGTATTGTCGGAGTTCTTCACGATCGATTTATACAAACCGAGAATCATCGACGATATAAAAGCATTTTTACTGGAAGGTCATAACATCTTAAACAAAGTCGAGAGCATTATACAAATCAACGATAAAAATTTGCGTATCAAAAGTCTTCTGGACTGGTCAGAGAATAATCAAACCGACTTCGAGAAATTGTTATCCATCGTAAGGTCTTATCAGGGCAGGGATTTCACCGGCGTTAATGCACGGCGGGCGTACCTTTCATATATGACCGACACACGGGCGGATAATGATGGACGGGCGCACGCATGAACACAGGCACACCCCCCACCCCCCGAAGCACGGGAGACGCCACCCCGCATATCTATTATACTCGCGCACACACACCAGAAGGAAAAACAATGCCGGAATTGCATTGCAAATGGCGGTACATGGAAATAAATTTCAGATAGTTATTTAAACGAGGTGAAAGATGAATCAAAATGTATCTGTCAATGTCCGGGTCACTGAAAAGGTAAAAACCGACGCGGAATCTGTACTGAAGGAACTTGGGCTTACCATGAGCGACGCAGTGAATATCTATCTCCGACAGATTGCACTGAAGCGCGGTATTCCATTTGGCATTCGCATCCCGAATCGAAAGACTGTCCGGGCGATGGAAGACGTTGAAAAAAAGCGTAATCTGAAATCCTTCGATAACGTTAATAGCCTGATGGAAGATTTGAAGTCCTAAGAAATGAGACAGATCCATTTTACAACGGCTTTTAAAAAAGATTACCAGAAGGCTATCAAGCGCGGCTGGAATATCAGTTTGCTTGATGAAGTCATTAGCCTATTAGCAACGGGTGAAGTTCTCCCGAAAAAGTTCAAGGTTCATCCGCTACAAGGTCGATGGAGCGATTTTTCCGAATGCCACATAAAACCCGACTGGCTGTTAATCTGGAAACAGGAAACAAACGATATTTGTCTGACCAGAACTGGGACGCATTCGGATTTATATTGACGTGATTTTTGACATAAGCGGGATAGGTCGATCAACCGACAAGCGGAAACCTTCACCGTTTCCCGCTTATTTCAACCAGAAGGGCTTATTGGAAGGATTAAGCAATGAACGACCTTACAACAAATCTTGAAGAACTTTTAGAAGACTATCCGTCACAGATTGCCGAAACTTTGGGAATTTCCAAAGACGATTTAAAGATAGTAAAACATGAAGACAAAATCCGCATCACTATTCTTAAAACAGAAAAAATGATTAACGAAGAACAAATTAAGCGGTTGATGGAAACTGATCCCATAATTGAATCTGTCCGGATTCAAAAAGGTCAGGTTGATCTGATGACGCGTCAAGAAAGAAGATTTAGGCGAGAAGACGGGGAAATCCGAACATCTACTTTTTCGGAAGCGGATGGAACTGGAGACGAAAACGACTTTTTCGAGACGGTAAAATTAAATTTAGTATTGTTTGATTTCAGCGAATTTGCTGACGATTTCTTAAGAGAAAATATTTTAAGCCTGATCAGAGATACTGCCGAACACGAACTACAACAATACAGCCATAATGATTTTGAACATAAGACTTCACTATTTAAACGCCTGTTAAGCGAGTACAGGATTTACAAACTTGTTAAAAGATTTTGTGAGGAAAACCATCTGAACGGCTATATTTCTGAATCTATCATATATCCCGATGAATTTGAGACTGTTCATAATAGACTATTTCCCGACGATAAAAATATCAAATTAGCACGAAATTCGACGAATTTAGAACCGTCTGAGATAGTTTCTGCGACAGAAACTACACAGAAACCACACAGAAAAGAAGTATCTGACAAACAGCATAAATTACGCTCTCTAATCAAGGAAATTGGGAATGATATAAAAACAAAAAAATCATTAACCAAAAAAATCGCAATAGCAAATGAACTTCATACTTATAAGGCTTATAAGCACTTATCAGTTGATACACTCCGAAAATATTACTCAGAATTCTATTTTTGGAGAGGTAAAGAGTACAAATAGTACTTTGGGATAAAATCCCAAAAATCCCAACAAAATAAAATAATATTTTTCCGTCGAATATCCCTTAAATATTCTGGGATTTTCTTGGGATAAATACGCCTCTATGTTGTTGATATTCACATCATTAGGTATATTAACCACGTGAATAAATAGAATTTATTTGAAAGGAAAAATGCGATGACAAACCAAAATTTTTTGACAAGGAAAGAGTTGATGCGGGCGACTGGCTTGAATCCACAGCAGGTTGACTATCTGCGACAGAGGGGTAAACTTCCGATTTTAAATGAACCCGAACGCGGCATCCCTGCTATGTTTTCGCCGGAGTGCGTGGAAATAGTCAAGGCTTGGTTGAAAAAGAAATCCGAACCGTCTGGACGTTAGGCAACTTGTGATTCAGAAAAACAGATCACAACCGCCATTCGTTCTCACACTGATAGCAATGCTTAAGGATAAATCTTGGAGAAGTTTATCTTCAAACGCAAAAGTCCTCTGGATTTATCTTCGTTCTAAATATAACCCGAACGACGAAAAGCGTAACCTTGCTACCGGTAAAATTCAAGTTCGGTTATCTTATTCAGAAATGGCGACTGTTCAAGATTTTAAATCGCCAAAATCTATGACTAAGGCACTTTCCGAACTCAAAAACGCTGGTTGGATCGAAATTTCCGAACAAGGTGGGTTGATGAAAGGGCAGTCTGCATACACCTTCACCGGAAAGTATGCAGACCTTCCAAACCAGAAGAGGAAAAGGTGATTTTGTTGGTGGTGGTGGTAGATATACTAAATCTTCCGAAAGGGAAGCGAGCGGTCAAAAGTGCCTTTCGTCGTGAACCGCTTCCGAAAGGGAAGCGAGAAAAGTCTTACCGCTTCCGAAAGGGAAGCGAGATGGCTTCCGAAAGGGAAGTTGAAAAACAACTTTTGAAAGGAAAAAAATGATTGACGATCCGAAATTTTCCATGATTCTTGATAAAATCGACGCGCTTGAAAAGCGACTGAAACCGGAGTTTCCGGTTTGGCTTGATATTCGCCAAGCGTCCGTTTACTTGCAAATATCACGGTCAACAATTAGGAAACTCATTTTGTCAAATTCGATTCCCTTCCGGCGCGTCCCAAACGGCAAGGCGGGCAAATTACTTTTTAATCGGAGGGTTTTAGACCTTTGGCTTTTATCCGGCGACGTTAAACCGAACAAGCGGGCGCGGTCAACCTTTGAGGCTTTCCTTGATTAACGAAATCACTTTCGGCGATTGTTTCGACCTGATGCCTGAGATTCTGGCGGCTTCGGTTGACCTGATTTTCACCGATCCGCCTTATGAGCAAAGCCTGCGGGAAATTTACGCCGACTGGAATCACGGCTTAGACTGGACGTCGTTAGCGTCTGAGTTTGACCGGATTTTAAAACCAAACGGGCAGGTAGCAATGTTCTGCGACTTCGTGACCGCACAAACGATCACGACCAATCTGATGGATCGTTTCCGCTTCCGATTCCTTTGGATTTGGAGAAAACCAAACGGTCAACCCGTTGGAAAAAAAGAGCCTATGCGGGAGACAGAACTGATTATCGTTTACAGTAAAAAGAAATCGAGAATCGGAAACTTGACTTTCAACTTCAAAGATATTTCGACCGTCGGCGGCGAACCTTATCGGCGGAGTTACAATCGGTCAAACACGACGCGTAAACCGATCAAGGCTTATGTTTCCGAATCGAGCGGCGGACGTTATCCTAAACAGATTTTGGACTTCCCGACCAAGTGCAACCTGCCGGAATCGGAGCGAACCGATCACCCTTGCCAAAAACCGCTTGCGCTTTGCGGTTACGTCCTGAAAGCGTTATCGAATCCTGGCGATTTGGTTTGTGATCCCTTCGCCGGAAGCGGATCGACCGCTATCGCCTGTCATAGACTTGGCAGGCGATTTATCGGAATCGAGCGTGATCCGGTTTATTTTGAGATGGCAAAGACGCGGTTAGGCGCGGAACGGGCGCAAACAAATTTATTTTTTAATGAGGTGAAAAATGTATGAATCTATCGCTTTAAATTGTTGCAATTATTCGGCTGGCGGTTGTGTCGGCGGTTTATTCAAATTTGACCGATTAACGGGTAAAATTGATTCGTGGATTGATTCGGAACTTGCCGGAAAACCTTGTCGGGTTACGAAGGGCTTGCCTTGCGCGTTTTTCAATTCGACAGTGATTCCGTCAATTCCTGATTCTCAAAATTCAACGTTGGCGGCTTATCAGATTGCCGTTGATAAAAACCGACGGCAGGAGACCGAACCGACCGAATCAATGCCGACACTCTTTGAATTGAAGTGCCGAAAGTGTAAGGCGATTTTTCACAGTAAAACCCGAAATAAGGTTTATTGCCAGTCGTGTTATCAAAATCGGCGAAACGGTCAAATTCGGGCAAACGTCCAAAAATACCGAAAAAAAAGATGAATGTAATCAATGTTGGCGTTTTTTCTCCGTCGTGAAAAAAGTTGAAAAAAGGCAAGGTGCATATATTATCACTCAGAATTTTCCAACTTTGATTACATCACGTCGGGAAAGGCTATTTTTAGGAAAAAATGAGATGCGCGTTTTAAAAGCCTTTGAGCGATTCACTTTCCGAACTGGTACAAAGTCACCGACCTGCCCGCTAAAATCGATCCTGAGCCGTTTGGCGGCGTTTTCGCCTAAAAAATCATACCGCTTTCAATCGTTCGGTATGCCTATTCAACAGATTCAACAGAATCGGTATGATAATTAAGATAAATTCACGAAAACACTTGATATTTCACTAAACGGTAGTTATATTCTACCCGTAGGATAACTTGAAAGGTTGATTGAATGACAATGAAAAACGAAAATTTACTATCGGTAAAAGACGCGGCGGAGCGTCTGGGCGTTAGTGTTCGGAGCGTGTTCGCTTATATTCAGCAGGGCTTACTAAAACCGGTTAGAATCGGCGGAACGAAAAAAGCAGGCAAGACTTACGTGACAACTGAAAGCATTGAAAAACTTCTGAGAGGGTGAAATCATGGCGGGTTTACGTTTACTGAAAGGCAAGTTTTATATTCGTTTGAGAATCGACGGCAAAGAAAAATTACTACCGACCGGAACGGGAAACCGTCGGGATGCTGAAATCCAAAAGGCAAAGATCGAGCGGCAAGAGTTAGAAGTCAAACAACGGATTAGGACAGAAATCGACGCGGAAAAGAATCGGTTGACGATTCCCTGCGGGATTGAGCGTTTTTTACGAACAATCCAAGCGGAGCGGAATATCACCGAATCGACCTTAAAGACCTATCGCTTAGCGGGCAAAGACTTCCTGAATGCTTTAAACGGGCTGGTTTACTTCGATTCGATCAAGCGAACCAATTACAGCGACCTATTGGCTTATTTACAGAGCCGATACAACCCGACAACGGTAAACATTCGCCTGCGCGGCATTCGTTGCATTCTGAATTTCCTATCTGAAAAAGGGTTGATCCAATCACCTTTTCACGTTAAGCAGATCAAGACCGACCGACAACTCCCGAAGTTCATAACGCCGGAAGAGATGGATAGAATTTACAGCGTGGTTGACGATCCGAAGTTAGCGGCAACGTTTCGGGTTTATGAGTTCACCGGACTGCGCCTGAGTGAGTTATTTCATTCAAGATTGACCGGCGATTTTATCACGGTGGAGCAAAGCAAAGGGCGCAAGGAACGGATCATACCGATTCCGGCGGAGCGAATCGCCGACCTTATGCTTGCGATTGTCAATCCTTATTCGGTCGGTTTTATATCTCATTCGTTTAGCAAAGCCTGTAAACGGGCGGGCGTCAATGGTAAAACGATTCATTCCTTACGGCATACGTTTGCGCTTCGGAAACTCATGGAGACCGATAACATTTCCTTAGTCAAGGAATTGTTAGGGCATTCGAGCGTAACCGTTACTGAGATTTATACGAAGTTTCCGCCTGCCTATTTGGCACAGGTTTTCAAGGAACGCGGGATCAATCAGATTCCATTAAACCAAATGGTTTTAGCAAATTGAAAATGCAAGTTTACTATTTTAGGACAAGACACCGACAGGATACCGATTGTAAATTCTCGTCTGGGGTCAAAGGATTAGGAATCCTCTATTCTATCCATTTGAACTACGAGGGCTCAAAAAGCGGGTAAAGTTATATTTATCGACGATAAATTACAAGATATTTTATACCAATATGACTAACGACACTTAAATAACAGTCTATCAAAAAATGCACTATTTTATCAGTTATTACGTTAAGAAACCGGATACTAAACTGGATACCGATATTTTACTAAAAAAGATCGTACTATTTTCGGAAGTTTTCTCGTAGAGAGCAGTCAAACATTACTTTCTCTTAACCAAATCGGATAAAAGTGTTGCGTTTTGCGTTACATTCGTGTAATATATGCACGGAGGCAATGATTATGAATGACGCAACTATTAACGTAAGAGTATCCAAAGAAGTCAAGGCTAACGCCGAATCGGTTTTGAAAGCATTGAATATCTCAATGTCGGGCGCTATCGATCTTTATTTGCGTGAGATCGCATTTCATCGCGGATTGCCATTTGCCGTAAGAATTCCAAATGAGGAAACCTTAAAGGCGATGCGCGAAGTCGAACAAGGCGCGGACTTGGAAGGATATTCCGATCCCGACGAAATGTTTCAGGCACTTGGTATATCTCAATTCGCGAAATAGTCTTGAAAATTCTTAAACCTACAAGTCAATTCAAAAAGGATTTAAAATGTACCGAGCGAAGAGGACTTGATCTTTCGGTTTTATACAATTTTCTCAAATTGTTATGTAACGAACAAATAATCCCGCCTGAGTATAAAGCCCATTTCTTACACGGAAATATGGAAGGTTATCGGGAATGTCACCTGAAACCGGGCTGGTTACTGATCTGGAAAGAGGATAAAAATAACCTGTACCTTACCAGAACCGGATCACATTCAGATTTATAATGACCCTCACAATTCGCAGATGGCCGGGCGATTGTCCAGCCTTTTTAGTTTACGCCTGCGCGAATTCTAATGACTATTACCAATTTATTTATCATGACCGGAGTAATTCCAACCGGTAAAAGACTTCGATTCCTGAATTGCTTTTAACGGATTTTTCTAACCGAAAACCAAAAACGGGCGGACGTATCAACAAACTATTTACATCGAAATATCTTTTTAGGCTACGATTACTTTCAATTAAAAAACATTATACTAACAATTAATGTCAATTATAATTCAGATTATTAATACCATCTCTTCATCTTACCTTAATTTGTTGAAATTTCACTTCATGAACATTTGGGATTTATCCCAGTTTAAATGCCGAATATTTCCCTTCTTATTTCATCAAAACAGCCTTGACGGACTGCCTATTTTCGCCGTTATAGACCTGGACAATGTAAACACCCGACGCGGCCCTAGCTCCATCCCAGAAACACTTATGTTTGCCTTCGGGTAAAATATTCCAGTGTTTTTCAAATATTTGCCTGCCGGACAGATCAAATATCCGGATAGTGACCGGCGCGGATTTTGGCAATTCAAATAGAATTTGAGCCACTGGATTGAAAGGATTTGGAAATACATTGAACAACCGGAACTCAGACGGTACTTTTATCGAAACGATCTCGTTGGAAGCGAGCATATTTTCATAATAATTGAATGTCCCATCATAATTACCAATGACCAGATCGTCGTCTCCATCGCCATCCAAATCCACAAAAGCAGGGGCCGAATTCTGCCCGCCCGTGACGCCGCTGACCGTCTCCGGTTTTTCAATCCAAATGCTGTCAGCATTCTCATAATATTGAATTTCATGAAAAAGATTACCTGTGACAAAATCGTAATCGCCATCTCCGTCCAAATCCGATAAGGTCGGTACACAGTAAGAACCAACATCAATGTTATCGAAAAATTCATTAATCTCAACCCAATCGGGAACGCTCGCAGACCCCTGATTTTCAAAGTAAAAGAGATTTCCGTTTTCATTGCCGGCAGCGAGATCCAAATCGCCATCAGAATCAAAATCAACGAGTCGCGGAACGGATAAACCGCCAAGTGCAATATCGGTTAAATGAGTATTATCTAAACTGAAACCGGTTCCGGTATTGACGTGCAGATAAAGATTACCGTTCAGGTCTCCGACAATCGCATCGGCCAAACTGTCACCGTTTATATCACCCAGAGTCACGGCAGAATAAATGGAGTGCTTCAAAGAGGAAAAACGACTACTGTTTTCTTTCCAGGCAGAGGCCGTAACCGTCCCGGTATTTTCGTAATATTTGATGTAGCCCAATTGGGTCCCGCAAATCATATCGAGATCACTATCGCCGTCAAAATCAAAAAAGAACGGCGAACTGGCCCCGCCTACATCAATGACCCCGCCAAAAAGCGTCTTATTCGCGGTCCAGGACGGTATGCTTGAAGTTCCCGTGTTGCGGTAATATAACAAAGGACCCGAAGCAGTGCCATAAATCAGGTCTAGTTTTCCGTCGCCATTCAAATCGGTAAGATCGGGAGAATTCCAATATGTATCGCCCCCCAAATTAGAAAAAACAGATGCATTCTGCTGCCAGACTGCATTGGCACTGTCACCATTATTCTGGAAGTAAATAAAACCATAAGTATCTCTTCCAACTAAAAGGTCAATATCATTATCGTTATCCAAATCCCCAAAAACGGGATAGGCATAGAGTCCCACATCGCCAATATTCGTTGAATTCAATTCTGAGAAAATTGGCTCCTGGGCGTTTCCGGTATTTGTGTAGAGCCTGACGGCGCCGCTCTCGCTGAAACCGAGAACCATATCATAGTCACCGTCACTATCAATATCTGTAAAATCCGGAATGGGATTGGAACCCGCATTGACATTTGGGAAAGAATCCGACCTTTCCGGAAAAATCGGTACTTGCGCAGTCCCTGAATTTCTGTAGAGAGTCAATCCTCTGTATCCACCAGCGATAAGATCAAGATCCCCGTCAGCGTCCAGATCGTAGAAGACCGCCATTTCAGCATCCAGCGTAGAAACATTCTGTAAAAGCGTGTCATTCAGCTGAAATTTTGGCGATGTGCTGCTCCCTACGTTCATAAAGCAGACAGGCAATTCGACGATATTACCGATTACCATATCCAGATCGTTATCACCATCCAGATCGGCGAAGCGCGGCTGGGAAAATGAAAGACTCGGAATGCCGCTGGGATTGAATATAGCATCATTTTGCTGCCAGGGTTGGGCTGTCAGAAGGTTTACCGCACATAACAGTGCAAGTGAAATTGACATTTTTCTTTTCATATACATCGCATTACCTATTTTAATGTTCAAACAAGACTAAATATACAAAACTGCTACTAATTTTTACCTAAAAATCCCATTTACATTGAAGAAAAAACTAGCTAAAGGTGTCCCTATTTGTTAAATTACAGTGATTTATAAAATATGAATCATTTAACAATAGGAGACACCTTAATGGTGAAAGAAAGATACAACCCTAAACCTATAAAAATCAATCCAATTCAGGCTGAATTTTCAGATCATCATCTAACCAATTATGCGGGATTAATTCCTGTCACCGATTTTTTATTCAGAAAGTTGGATTTCATCAAGGCTTTATCCGACCACCTGTTTCTGCCAATCCGGTCCAATATCACTTTTCATAACTTTCAACTCTTTGGTCTTATTATATTTGGTTATCTGGGCGGATCCACCCGGCTGAGCCATTTTGAAGAACTCAGTAAGGATCGGATTCTGCAGCGCTTATTAGGATTAGGTAAGCCCATTGATGAAAACACATTGGGTCGTCGGATCAAGAAATTCACGTTTAAAAGTGCCCATCAATTTTCTACTGTAACCGGTTATTTACAGCGCAAAGTTCACCGGCAGTATTCTTTTTCATCTGCCAGACCTCAGATTGTGGATTTTGATTCTTCGGTCAGGGGGGTCTATGGATCACCCGAAGGAGCCGCAAGAGGATTTAATCCTAAGTGTCGGGGACAGAAATCATATCATCCGCTCTTAGCCTTTTTCACGAAGACCAAGGAATGTCTGCACACCTGGTATCGCCCCGGCAACACTTATACCGGCAATGGAGCGGCTGAATTTTTCAAGGAGTGTGTTCTCCGTTTACCGGGCAGTGACTTCAGCTGGCTGTTCCGGGCTGACAGTGGTTTTTTTCAAAATGATCTTCTTTCGGCAATAGAAGAATATCAGGCCTCCTATTTAGTCAAGGTGAAACTGAGGAATTTGAACCACTTATTAAGCAAACAGACCTGGCAATCTATTCCGTCTTTGACGAATACAGAATATTGTGAATTTGAACATCAGTGTCAGGGATGGACCGCCCCTCGGAAATTCGTGGGTATTCGCATCCTGAAGGAGATCATTACAGAAGGGTGTCTTTTTCCCCAGTATATTTATGACTATCACTGCTTTGTCACTAACCTGGAAGAGGCGCCGCTCGAGATTTATCATCTCTATAAAGACCGGGCCGAATGTGAAAACTGGATTGAAGCCGTCAAGAATCAAATCGGCGCCGGGAAAAGCACAACCATCCGGATCTTACTTTCATTGATCAAACCGACGATGGGTGAGTTTTCATTCTTCGGACAAGATTTCCGGAAAACCGACCGAAATGTTTACGCGAAAATAGGTGCGCTGGTTGAAAAACCGGATTTCTATTTATTCCTTTCCGCCAGACGAAATCTTCAGATGCTCGCCGGACTCAGCGGCGGCGTTCCTGCCAAACGCATCGACGAAGTTCTCGAGATCGTCAAACTTGCCGATCGCGCGGACGACCGGGTGAAATCCTATTCGCACGGCATGAAACAGCGACTCGGCATCGCGCAATCGATTCTTAATCATCCGGAGATCATCATTCTCGACGAACCGACCAACGGGCTCGATCCGGAAGGAATCAAGGAAATCCGCGAATTGATTCTTCGCCTTGCTGGAGATTTCGGCATTACGATTTTCCTCTCGTCTCATCTTCTGCACGAAATCGAGCAAACCTGTTCGCATGTAGCGATCATCGACACTGGTAAACTCGTGGTGCAGGGCAACGTGCATGATCTGCTACGAAAAACCGATTTCTACATCACCGAAGTTCAGGTGAATAATCCGCAACGCGCGGCGTCTCTGCTGGAAAAAGAAACGTGGATACAAAAAGTAACGCTCGGGAACGACGTTTTGAAAATTCAGATTCCGGCGGAGAATCGGCCGCGACTGACCCGCTTTTTGGTGGAAAACGAATTCGCCGTTTCGTCAATCATCCCGCGGACATCGCTGGAAGATTATTATTTAACTTTGCTGAACCGAGATGTAAAATGACGCTGTTGTTGAAAGCGACGTGGTACGAAATCATCAAGATCGCCAGCAAGTGGCGCACGTACATCGGTTTTATCACCATCGCGGTTTTGATACCGGTCATCATGTTTTTGGTACGGATGTATGGATTCGGCGTTCAGGACAATGCGCTGAACTCCATGAAAGATTCGTTTATGTTTGTCGGCTCTTTAGTGAACGGACTCATCGTTTCCTACTTTCTAATGAATGTACTCTGGGTGCACTTCCCGTTTTTCATCGTGTTAGTTGCGGGCGATATTGTTTCAAGCGAAGGCGCCGCAGGAACGTTTCGCATCTGGCTGACACGCCCAATCTCGCGGTTTCAGGTAATCACTGCCAAGTTCATCGCAACATTCGTTTATACGGCTGTAATCGTGTGTGTTTTCGGGCTTCTAAGCGTCGGGCTCGGCATCCTGATTGTCGGAGGCGGCGATTTGTTTGTATTTGATAAAGGAATCCTGATCCTAAGCCAAGGCGAAGCGCTTTACCGTTTTCTCATCGCTTATTTATTGGCTGTTTGGGTGCAGATGACTGTCGCGTCGCTCTGCTTTTTATTTTCATCACTGACCAGCAATTCCGTTGGACCGATTATCGGAACTTACGCGACATTAGTCGTCATGTTCATTTTGTCGGTGTTGAAAATTGACGCATTAAAAGTAATTCATCCGTACCTCTTCACATCATACTTTGACGTTTTCTTTGCGCCGTTCAGCGATCCAATTCCGTGGCGGGAAATTGCAGGCGATGTTGGCAAATTGGGAATTTTCATCTTCGTTTTCTATCTCATCAGCGCACTTAGTTTCATTCGAAAGGAGGTCACGACATGATGACGGTTTCAATTGATTCAATTAAAAAAGGCTTCGTCGTCGTGATTCTTATTGGAACGGCGCTTACATCCATCGGCAAGACACAGGAAAGTCCGCAGGAAATTCTTACCAACGTCAACGCGATTTATTCAACTATTGATGATTATGCCGCCACCGTAACACTATCCGTTAATATTACGAACTTCAGGATGCCGAAAAAGTCCGTGAAGGTATTTTACAAGAAACCTGACAAATTCTCGATGAAGACGAATGGTTTTGCGATGATGCCGAAAGTCGGCGTTTTCCCTATGCCGTCGAACTTCATCCCGGCGGACGCGCTCGTGAAATACAACCGCATAGAAACGCTGAAAGGAACTCGCTATCATATTCTCGACGTGTTTCCTAAAGAATCGGACAAAAAGGAACCCGAAATCTCTCTCTGGATCAATTCCAAACGCTGGACGGTTGACCGCGTCATTCTGGACGTTAAAGATGCGGGAAGATCGGAAGTCAGTCTGCACTATCGGCAGGTCGAAGGAAAATGGTTGCCGGATTCGACGGTTGTAACAATGAATTTTAAAAAAGGAATTCCGAAACTCGACCGCCCAAACATAGATCAACCGATCGAAGATCCGGATGTTCCGCCTCCCAACGTTGAATCGTTGTCTGGTACGGTTAGGCTCATTTTTTCCGACATCGTCATCAATTCCGGGCTTGACGACTCCTTTTTTGAGACAAAAGAAAAGTAATTTTTCGATTTTCCCATAGCGACCTTTCAATGCGTTGCATTTAAATTTCTAAAGTGTTAATATTCGGACAGAATGATTGAAATTTTTTTGAGTATCGTCGCATCGAATCAACAACCGGAACAAAGGAACGAACCGATATGACGCAGGTGGAATTGGTACTTTTAGGAATCGTTACCGAAGGCGAAAATCACGCATACAACATTGAAAAGATTGTCGAGCAACGTGGATTGCGGGAAAGGCTGAGCATCGGTTTTTCGACTATTTACGCCGCACTCAAGAAATTGGAAAAAGAATATTTGGTTGAAAGCCGGTACGATGCCCAGCAAAACCTTCCCGGCAAACGCATTTTTTCTGTCACGCCCCTTGGCAAACGAACTTTTACTCAGGAAATGATGAAGTCTCTTTCGGTTCCGCAACGCACCGAATCGGCTTTTGAAGCCGCGCTGTGTTTTGCCCACCTTCTCGGTCGTGCCGAATTGAAGGAATCACTCTCGCTATACGACGCCGAACTAAGTCGGCAGATTCAGATCAAGGTTCGCGAACTCACAGACTGCAACCTGAACGAAACGGTCAAGCGTGGACTGTTGACTCGCCCGCTGACGCTGATTCAGGCAGAACGCAAATGGATACGCGAATTCATGGGATTATTATAAACGGATATCAACGGAGTTTTCTATGAACGAATGGATTCAATATCTATCATCCAACCCGATCGCCGCGGCGGCGCTGATCGGCGTTCTGGTGCTTTTCATCGTGATGGTTTTGTCCAAACTGATCAAATGGGCGATCGTTTCGTTTTTAATTCTGGCGCTGGCGCTGGGATTGACTTATAAAAACGCGCAAAAACCGAAGATGGTGAAGCAGATTGAAAAACAAGCCGAGAAAATTTTCAAGAAGAGCCAGAAAGAATCGGAAAAAAGCCTCGATGCGCTGAAGGAAAAACTGCCCAAAAGCAAATGACGATCGTCTCGGTTGTCTTCATATTTTGATAACCCATTTTATATGGAGATTTTATGTCGAATTATATCCCCGAACCATTTCGTATCAAAGTTATTGAAAAAATTTCCAAGACAACGCCGGAAGAACGGGAAGAACTACTGAAGCAGGCTGGTTATAACCTTTTTGCCATTCCGTCCGAAAAGGTTTATATCGATCTGCTGACCGACAGTGGCACTGGCGCTATGAGCGACAATCAATGGGCGGGACTCCAAACCGGCGACGAAGCGTATGCCTATTGCCGGAACTGGTTTCACTTCGAAGAAACCATTCGCGGTTTGACTGGACTGAAATTCGTTATTCCGACGCATCAAGGACGGGTCGCTGAAAATCTTCTCTTTTCCGCAGTCGTCAACAAAGGAAAATTCGTTTTAAGCAACAGCCATTTCGACACGACGCGCGCCAATGTTCTGGCAAATCAGGGCGTTCCTCTGGATTTGGTGATCGACGAGGGAAAAAATCTCGATTTCATTCATCCATTCAAAGGCAACATCGATTTACAAAAATTGGAAAATGCCATTCGGCATTACGGAAAAGAGAATATTCCGGTGGTTATCCTAACGGTCACCAATAATTCCGGCGGCGGCCAACCCGTTTCTATGCAAAATATCCGCGAGACCAAAGCGTTGCTAAAAACTTACGACATCCCGCTTTTTCTCGATGCGTGTCGCTTCGCAGAGAATGCATATTTCATTAAAATACGCGAAGTGGGCTACCAGCAGAAAACCATCAAAGAAATCGCTCATGAGATGTTTTCATACGCCGATGGCGCTACGATGAGTGCCAAAAAAGACGGGCTGGTAAATATCGGCGGGTTCATCGCTCTGAACGATGAAACGCTCGCCGATCGCCTAAAAGAGCATCTGATTCTCATCGAAGGTTTTATAACTTACGGCGGGTTGGCGGGACGCGACCTCGAAGCCATCGCTCGCGGATTGAAAGAGGTACTGGACGAGGACTATCTGGAATATCGCATCGGACAGGTAAAATTTCTCGGCGACATGTTGGAAGCAAACGGCGTTCCATTCATCAAACCGACCGGCGGTCACGCGGTTTATATCGACGCCCGACAATTCCTGCCGCACATTCCGCAAAGTCAATTTCCAGGACAATCGCTCGTTGTCAATTTGTATCGACGCGCGGGAATTCGCGCTGTGGAAATCGGCAGTTACATGTTCGCACATGAAGATCCAAATACCAGAGAAATGATCTATCCCGATTTAGACCTCGTCCGGCTTGCGATTCCACGCCGCGTTTATACGGAATCACATCTTCGGTACGTTGCCGAGTCGCTCATCGAATTGTACCACGACAAGGACAGCCTGAAAGGAATGAAGATTGTCGCAAAAGGCGAATCGAGTCTCCGACATTTTGTCGCGCGACTGATTTTTATCGATTAAACTCTGTTTTGATAAGGAAAAAGTATGAGAAAAATAATCAAGTTCTTCACGGGAATAGTCATGTTATCGGCAATTTCTACCGCCGCTGATCTGTCCGTTATTCCAACGCCGCAAAGTGTCCAATTTCGACCTGATTCGTTCGGTTTTACCGGACTCGCTTCGGTTCAGATCATTTTAGACGATAGCATCACGTCAGACGACGAAGGCGTCAATATTCTCCGCGAAGCTATCGCCAATTCTTTCGGAATTCAGACAAACGTTGTCCGCGTCGGTGATAAATCCGCACCGGCATCCATATTTCTTGTCATCGCTTCTTCTGATACGAACGCAAATAAAAAACCTGCTTATGATTTTACGCCGGAAATGACAGAAGAGGGTTATTTTCTAGACATCTCACCAAACAAGATCACTGTCGCCGCACAAAATCCGACCGGTTTATTCTACGGGCTGATGACGCTGACACAGATGATCCGTTCCGCCGAAAAGGGAAAAATCCCGTGCGTGCTTATTCAGGATTTTCCATCGATGAAATGGCGCGGCGTCTCAGACGATTTCAGCCGCGGTCAGGTTTCCACGATGGACAATTTTAAGCAAATCATCCGCTTTCTGGCCGAAAACAAGATCAATGTATTTGTTCCCTACATGGAAGACGTCATTCAATTGGAAAAATATCCGGACATCGGCATGGGACGCGGCGCACTTTCCAAAGATGAAATCCGCGAGATTCAGGCGTATGCGAAGCGACTTCATGTCCAAATCGTTCCGGTTTTCCAAACGCTCGGTCATTTTGAAAATATTCTCACGATGCCGAACTACGGAAAATTCGCCGAGTATCCCGGCGCGGGTTCGCTGAATTCCACGAATCCCGAATCGGATAAATTCCTGTTCGATTTGCTCGACGAGGTGATTCCGCTATTTGAATCGGAATATTTCCACATCGGCGCCGACGAATCCTGGGATGTCGGGCTGGGTGCCAACCGTGATCTGGTTGCGAAAGAAGGCGTCTCAAAAATCCATGCGCGGCATTACCAAAAAGTGTACGATAAGGTAAAATCCTACGGTAAAAACGTGATGATGTACGGCGACATCATTCTGCGCCATCCCGATATTCTTAACCAGATTCCCAAAGACATTATCATCGTCGATTGGCATTATTCGCCGACCGATAATTATCCATCGATCAAGCAATTCGCAGACTCCGGTTTTCAGGTCATCGTCTCACCGGGAATCCAAAACTGGTTGAACGTGATCCCGAATTACGACGCCGCGTGGATCAACATTTCCAACATCAATCTCGAAGGCTACAAGATGAAAGCGCTCGGCTCCATCAACTCGACGTGGGGCGATTACGGCGGTCCGAATTTCCGCGAATGGAATTATCTCGGCTATGCCTACGGCGCGGAGTCTTCGTGGAATACGCCGGGCATGGACGGAGAAACGATCAACCGGCGATTTTTCCGGCAGTTCTTCGGATGCGAGGATTCCCGGCTATCATCGCTTTTGATCCATTTGAACGAAATCCCGAACCTGACTAACTTTAAGGAAATCTTTCGCCAACCGTTTTTCCCAACGGATGAATCCGCAGGTAAAATTCTGATCCGCAGTCGCCAACTCGTCGAAAACGGGAACGTCGAGCTGTCATTGATCGATGACCTTCGTCCGGTTATCAAGACGAACGTTTATTATCTCGACTATTTCGAGTTCGCCGCAAAAATGAGCATTTTCATGGGCGAACGATTGAAATTCACGCGCGATGTCAGCCGAATCGAAGCAAACAAAGAAGAGCCGACGCTTACTGAAAACGACTGGAATCTTCTTCAGCAAAATTGCACGGCGCTGATCGAAAACCTGAACGATTTGGAACATTCATATAAATCGCTCTGGCTGAGAACGAACCGACCGGACAATCTCTCACGCGTACTCAACCTATTCCGTGTCCAAATGGCTTATTTTGAAACGACGAGGGAAAGTTTGTTCGCCCATTCGGTTCAGATTCCGATAACGCTTACATCCAAATTTATCACGTCAAAACAGAATCCCGATTCCGATAAACCTGCGCCTGCGTTTCTCCGAAAGACGTTTGAACTTGAGCGGCTTCACGGTATAAAAAGTGCCAACTTACAGATGATCGCCAATTCGGAGGCGAGCATTTCTATCAATGGTAAATCCGTTGGGCGAATCACCGCGACGAAATCACTCTCGCTTTTAGTCGAGAATCAGCGGATCGGCTGGTGGGACGTGCTCGACAAATTGGAAAAAGGCAAGAACATCATCACCGTTACGGTTCAAGGTTACAAGCCGAGATTGCCTTCGATAGCCAACGTCTATCTTGAACTGCAGTTTGAAGATGGCAGAACAATCGTCGTGCAATCCGATGGGACGTGGGAAGCCGCAACACAGGTCAAGGACGGCTGGCAATTAGGACGCGACACCGGCGGAAAGTGGAACAGCGCGCTGATTTTCGATAAATATCCATGGCGGATTTCCGCGCCGATGTTCGGCAGAGGATTCGCCTCGCAGATCGAGTTTTAAGATGAAAGTCGTTTTGAAAGTGGTAAGCGTTACTTAGTCTTTCACCGATCTGTCCGTTAAATACAGAATATAAAAAGGGCGGGAAAAATCCCGCCCTTTTCACATACTATCAAAAACGGTTTATTTAACCATCGTCATCCGTTTGACTTTGGTAACATTGCCATTTTTCACGGCATACAAATAAACACCTGTTGACATCGGGGAACCATTCCGATCCAGACCGTTCCATGTAATCGTATAAGTTCCAACTGACAGTTTCCTATCAACCAGCGTGACGACTTCCTTACCGAGTAGATTGTAAATAGTCAGAGTCACAACCTTCTCACTAGGAACGTCGAAGACGATGTTCGTCGTGGCATTGAACGGATTCGGATAATTTTGCTGTAAGCGGAAGTTATCCAAATTGGTTATATGATTCGAACCGGGATCAATCACATTGATAGTGACCGTCGCATCCAGAACGATAATCGGTGCTGTTGCCGAAAACATTCCACCAACCGGAGTACTGGAAGTATACAGCACTTCCTTTTCAGGATCATCATCGATGTTGGCAATATTTAGTACCGACCAGATTCCATCGGCATCAGTGGCCGAGTAGAGTGAATCGATCATCAACAGTTCATAATTGGCCGGATCGGTAATGTCACCACCCGTATAAGAAACACAGGTAATCAAACCGTTGGGAGTTGAGGCGCGAGAACCGAAGATAAAATCCAAGTTACCATCATTATCGATGTCACCGGATGCGCCGCCCCAGGGACCGCGCGAACCACCAGGCCAATACGCCGCGAGATTGAAAATCTCAGTTGGTTTTAAAGTATCGGCGACTTCCTGTAGGAGATAGATACCTTTTTTAGTATCATCGCCCCAGTCGTATACGGCGCAGATGATTTCTTTTGTGCCGTCTTTATTGAGATCTACTGTCATCGCCGATTGAACCGGAGATCCGCCCGCCAATGGACTCAAAGCCTCGTAACTCCATCCAGTGCCACTGTTATATATATACTTCGAGATTTCTGTCTCAGAGAAGAAATAGGCGTTATTTCCAACGACAGCAACATCCCACTTATTCTCGGCGGCTGTCGTTATTCCCAGATCAATGCCAGTTACTTCCAAATCCCAGGTCTCAGATCCATCACCGTTATCCGGAATATTGCTGACCGAGCAAACCGCTCCATAATAACCACTGGTTTTTCCGGTTCGATCAGCAAAAATAATCTCGGTCGAGCCATCACCATCAACATCGACTGCCTCGGCATCGATCGGCCGGATGTTGATACTTTGTTCGGTGGTAATTGTCCATGTCGAGTTCGGTTTGTACCCACTGGCGCCATCATCGACGCCCAAGACATCGCCGGTTCCCTGTTCATAAACCGCGATCCGAACAGGATTGGTTGTATCCGAAAAAGAATTGACTGGCATCCAGGTTAATTCCTGTTTTGAATCACCATCCAGATCGGTCACTAAAAGCACCGGCCATGTGTTCTGATAAAAAGGATCCAGTTTGGACTGCCAGACAACGTCCCAGGCAGTGCCATTTTTTTCCAACTTATAGATTCGGGCGATTACTTCCGTGGCGCCGTCGTTCCAGTTATCATTTACCAGATAGATTTCGGTTTTGCCATCCGCGTCCAGATCGACGCCCGAAACCATGCTCCCGACCCCGCCGTTGTTTAGCGTGGCTTCGGGAACTGTAATTTCACCACTGCGGGTGAAACCGGTTATCCCGGCATAACTGAATGAAAACATCGCCAGGACTAACACACACCAAATCGTAACAACTTTCTTCATACAAACCTCCTTATTTTGTTATCTGTGATACTTACATTTTTATTCAAAAAGAAACTCCGAGAGATACTCGATGAGCGCCTTTTAATGCGCCCAGGTCGGAGTAAGCATAATCTGCGCTAATTCCTAAAGCATTTCCCAGCCCAAGCCGAACTCCGGCGCCAAATGTCAAACCGGCTTCATCCGTATTAATTTTATAACCGCCGCGCAAGCTGAACATCTTCAGAAATGAATATTCAAGACCAAGATTGTATTGCTCAAGATTATTGTTTGGGTGAATCATGTCCGCCGCGATCATGACTGTATGGTTAGTTTTTTTAAGCAGATTCATGCTGATTCCAAAACGGAAGTTTACCGGTAAGAAATAGGTTTCGTATTTTTTCTCTTTATCGGCATTCTCTGAATCGCTATAGTCCCAATAAGTTCCACTGAACCGGACTTCCGGAGCGAAGTGCAGGATTGACATGCCGAGTTTGAGGCCATGAAAATTGGTGCGGTAAATGGTACCTAAATCTATCGCCCATGTAGAATAACCATGGCCATAGTAATCTTCATGTACTAACTTCGTAGTCAAACCAACCGAAACGCGATCCGTCAGAAAACGGGCATAGGTCAAACCGATAGCATAATTGGTCAGGTTGAACATCTCACCATTGCCTTCCGGCATTTCGATTGTGGTAACCTCCATGTCATCCGCCATCAGAAAGACACCGCTGACGGCAAGGGTTCCAATCCGTCCAAGTTTCATCGAATATGCCATACCGGCGAATGTAATGTCGGCTGGCCATTTATTAATAGCACTGAACAGGTTGCGATCGCTGGCATCCACCAATCCGGCAGGATTCCAGAAGACGGCGCTGGCATCGTTCGCGACTACTGTAAAGGCTTCGCCCATGCCAGCCGACCGGGCGCCGACACCGATTTCCAGAAATTGGGCCACCACTGTGCCGACCGGAGCGAATTCTGCGGCAAAACTAACCGGTAAAATCAACAGGATGACTATCAGGAATGCAGGAAGTATATTTTTGCGCATTGTTCTATTTTCCTCTCTGATTAGCATGTTAACGAACGATCACAAATTTGCCGACTATCTCGCCTAAAGTCGGTGACTTGACCACATACATGTAAATCCCCGGCGCGGCTTCCTGATTATTGCGGGTCATCAGATCCCACTCCGCCACACTGGCCGAATTCGGGCTAACTTCCTCGCCGACAACTACGGTCTTGTTGGCTTTCGTTTCTGCCACATAATCTCCGTCGAGTGTAAAAATTTGAATCGTTGCGTCGGCGGGCAGATTTGTAAATTGTAGCCGATGTTCCCATGCGAATGAATCGCTAGGCGTGCGGTTATTCCAGTTGGCACTTCCTAAATATGGATTGGGTACAACTTTTACGTTTTTTAGCGTTTGCGTCGATACCGGATTGGCCGGTGCGATAATCTTCATGCTTTTTGAATCGGTGATATTCGTGTTAATCACACCAAAGGGAATAGGTTCGGAAATATTTTTTGTAAAAGCTTGAACAGAATAATAATAGACCAAACCTTTGGTAATATCAGTATCAATGTACTGGAATTTTTCACCATCAGCACTGCGTGGCGGGGGCCAGGAAGTGGTTCCGATGGTGTCGGTATAACTCGCCAGAGTATTCCATTCTACCGAACCACTACTTGATTTTAGTCCTTTGGAAACCTTATATGTTTGGAAGTTGGAATGCTGTACTGCTGTCGTATCCCAGAGAATTTTAACGCCATTTGTCACGGGATAACCGGAACTTGAATTTTCATCAATACTTTGGACTAATTCCACGTTTGGAGCGGGTGGCGCGAGAACATTCGGATCCAGACTATAGTTATTATCAACGATAAATTGGGCAACATCCATGATCTTGACTAATTTCACCAGACTGTAGACGCCGCCGCTATCAAAATCGCAACCAATACCCAAAGCGGTCGTGACCACAACCGAATCACCGGGCGGTAATGAATCCAGCGGCCCGAATGTTAAAATACCACGAAAATCATAGGCATACGGTAGGCCGGTTGTAGGATTGGAGAAAATGTCTTCAAAAACTGGACTGCTAATCATGCGCAACCAAGTCAGGGCGTCCGATGTTGGATCGTTATAAATCTGGCAGACATGAAAGGAACTCGGCTTCAGCTCTGGCACGCTTTTCAATACTTTGATACCCATGAAGCCTGGAGTCTGAAGGACACTGTCAGCCCCGGGATTTCCAAAATCGTTTGCCGGACCGTTCTCGGCCGCATAACTTGGATTGTCGCCATCGAACATGATAATCATGTGGCTATCGGCATCGGCAGATGTCAGGCCATGATCGCGTCCCGCCATACAACTTTTATTATCATTCGGGTCAGTCGGATCGGCAAACTTCTCGACCCAGTTCCATTGACTGTTCGACATCGCGTGGTCGTCAATATTACAATATTTCGACTCAGCATCCCATTGCGGTAATTTGGATACATCACCGTCAAATCGGATAGTGAAGTAAAAATCCTTCAATCCGCGTGGCGTATCTGGCAACCCATCACCATCACTGTCAACACCAACATTCTTGATTGTATATTCATAGATAATGAAGTCCGCGGCGTAACTCGCAGACCAGGCATATGTACGCTCCTGAACCTCCAGCCCGAGCGGAAAATGGATTCCCGAAGCCAGGGGTGCCGAAACATCGTAATATTTGGTGTATGTATCTTCCTCCGAACGGGCAGTGGCGCTGGTATCGACATGCACCGAATCCAATGCGGAAAATTCGTGATCGTCGCCCTGCGTGGAGTGAAAAGTACCATCTACGAAAGCTGACAGCCAGAGCGTTCCGCGATATAGGTAAGAATTTCCAGAACCACCCGGATAATCACCAGAGGGGGTTCGGCCGGTATAGGAGTCGTCACCCATGTAACTATAATTGGAACAACGATTCCAAATGTTGCCGATCTTATGCCATTTGTAGTTGTCATTCACAATCGGGCTTTGTGGCGAAAGAGAAATTTTCGACAAGTTAACCGGTTTCTTGGCTTGATCGGCGGCTATCGCCAAGTTAAAAAGGAACAGAACAATCAATAAAATCTTGATAACGTTTCTCGTCTTTTTAGAATACTGATTCATTAAAAAAACCTCCATATTGCTAATGGGAGCATTAGAATTGCACTTCGATGCCAAAGCGGTATTGCCGCCGATCACTGTAAGCCTGTGGATTGTAAACCAAGCCACCGCCGACCAGTGTTTCATCAAGAACAATCGTAGGATCGTCGGTCTGGTCATAATACATGGAACTACCAATCCAATCCACATTCAAGCGGTTGAACAGATTAAACACATCCAGAAAAAAATTCATTTCGGCTCCCGCCACTGCAATTTGTTTACTCAACCTTAAATCGGTATTGAATGTTGCTGGCAGACGCTTGTCGTTAACCTTTCCGGTACCATACGATGAATAAGGCAAACCACTGCCATATTTAATTTGGAAATTGGCACGCAAGTTGGTGAAAGGCTTGTAACTACCAAAATGCAGGCCTAAAATCGGACTGCTTGGTGTACATAAAGTCAAATTGGTATTAACCGTATGGGTTTGATCGAAATTTAAATAATTAAGACGACGCTCAGAACTAAAAGCACCCGCTCCAGTACCTGAGGTTGAGCTGCGTCCCTTAGCCACAGAAAAAGTATAATCCAGCGAGCCGCCCCAGTATTTCCCGATTCTTTTCGTCAATGCAAATTCCAAACCTTTCATATTGCCGTAATCTGCATTGCCATAAACATTAATTTCAATCCCTTGAAGGTTTTCTCCGATATATTTATACCAGTTCATTAAGTTGGTCACATCTTTATAATAACCGGTAATTGATCCCTTAATGTTATCACTAAAAAGGTGTTCGACGCCTATTTCATAGGCTACTGTCTTTTCGGGATCAATGTTGGGATTGCCCACATAATTACCAACTTTGGTCAACGCCTGGAAGTACATGTTGCGATAGAGATAATAGGCGTCCGGGCGCTGAAAATAATGGCCATAGGAAAAATGGATAACATCGCGGTCGGTAATCGGATGTGAGATCGCTATGCGTGGACTGAACTGCGATTTGGGGCTTGGCTTTTTCGGATTGATTAATTTTGGCAATCCGCTGCTGGTATCCAGTTCGGAATAAGGATTGTTATAATCAGCCGGATAATTCACACCTTTGCCACCGCCGTTCGGATCGAAATAATCGAAACGCAAGCCAATGAGCGCGATAATTCCCTGAAACTCTATTTTATCCTGAGCGTAAAGCCCGAAGTCAATCGTTTTTTTATTCCAGATGTCTTCCCGGAAGGTGCCGTAGCCTAGTGTCCAGCTGATATTTTCAACTGACATCCGACTATAATCAAATTCGAATCCAGCCTTGATTAAATGATTGTAGGTAGCCTGACTGACGAAGTCGCCTTTAATCGTATTCGTCCACGATTTCTGATCGCGGTAGCCCGGATCATCGCCGACTGTCCACCAGTAATTATTCTCCTGATCGCGATAAATCGGATGCGGGCCGTCTTTTGTGTTATCCCAAATCAAATCCTCCTCGGTATCACCGTCGCTGTCACGGTCATCTACATCCTGTGTGGCATAATGATAATTAGAATAGTAGGATTGCCAGCGTAATTCATAGTAAGTGTTAGAGCTGAGCGACTGTGTCCAGACTAAATAAAGGTTGCGACTCTGCTGATGATAATTCCAGAGGTAGTCCTGCATCGGTCCGACATAGTACGTTTTAGTAAAATGAGTCGTATCGCCTTCCTGCAATACCAGAGTATCATTTGTTGATTGTCCATTCTGCGACCAATACTTCTGCGGATCATTGACATAAATGTAGTGCAAGGCTGTGTCACTACCGGTACTTTGGGCACAGTAGTATTCGTTCTTATGATATTCGTCGCCCGGACCGTACATAGATGCCGGTAAATAAAACTCATCCCAGTCCTTCTTTGAATACAATCCCCCAACAGCCAATTTGGTTTTTGTGGTCGGTTTATAAGTCATTTTACCCTGATAAGACTGGTTGAAATATTTTTCGTTGATGAAATTGCCCTCTTTTCGATCGGTAATTTCAGCCGAAGCCGAAAAATTGGCTTTATTCGTAAAGAGGGGCCCATTTAAACTGAGCTGATAAGCATTTTCCAGTTTGTGCAGATATTTGACACCTAACCACTCGTCGCGATTTTCCATCAATAGGTCATTCAGCCCAGATCCGAAATTTGTTGACATATAGCGCGCTTTTCCGGATAATTTCTGGCTACCTTCCTTCAAAGCTAGATTCAATACACCTGATTGAACATTGCCATACTCGGCGCTAAATCCACCCAATGTGACTTCCATTTCCTGAATAGCGGCTTCGGGAACGTCTGCTGTGAATCCGCCCATATTGCCGGAATATTCTCCCGCGGGATCCTTGACCGGCAACCCGTCAATCACAACCAATACTTCGCCAACACGTCCGCCACGAAAATGGCTTCCGACCGTACCAGCCTGATTTCTTGCAATCTGCTGAAAATTATCGACTGGTTGTTCGGTCATTTCATCCGCGGTTACCGTATGCCGGGAAGTAAACTCATCTTTTCGCATCAATGGTCGTTCTGCAGTAACGATCACACTTTCTCCAGCTTCTAAAACAGTAGATTGCATGGAAAAATCTTGTTTTGTTGTCAGATCAATTGATACTGCGACATTCTTGGCTATGACGGGAGTATAGCCGATCATCATGGCCTTCAAATCATACGTGCCCACCGGAACATTCAATATCGTATAAAAGCCGTCATTGTCGCTGGCGACACCTATCGTCGTACCTTCAATAATGATATTAACACCGGGCAGTGGTTTCTCCGTTGTGGCATCTTTAACTATACCAGTGATTTTTCCACTTGTACCAGCTAAAACACCTATTGCCATGGTCAAGATTAGGCCGACAAGTAACAGATATTTTTGCATTTAGTTCCTCCTAAGCAATATCAATTTGACCTTTGAGCGTGTAAAATAACCACAAAATTTCAATGTTCATTGAAAATAATTTTGAATGAGCAAAATAGTATATTATCGAAAAGATACAATTCCCTAAAAACAAATATTCTGAGAACTTCTTTAAGTACTTACTGGGTTTTTTCCCAAACCATTTCCTCCCTTGTCAATAAAACTTGTCTGCTTAGAATAAAAAATATCCTCGTAAAAGTCAAGGTTTTTTTCAGTAAATAATATCCATTTCAGATTTTATTTTTACTGATCGGCACCATCTTCAACCGAAAACTCCATTTTCGTGGAAGCAGAGACCTTTTAATAACCGTAATCAACGATCCAAATTTCTTTAATCTATGCACTTTTCTATCAGAATTTGGCTATATTTTGTTTATGAAAATTCATTAAAATCGAGGAAATAAAAACCATATGAAACAATCCTTTTGGGTAATTTGTCTTGTCATTTCCACATTTGCCGTTGCGCAAGAAATTAATCCCCCAAAAGTTCTGTCAACACAATTTTATGGCAAGGATTTTTACCGGATCGAGGGAACGACAATTGCCGATTCTCTCAAAGAAAATAATTTCGACCGTTTGCCCTTGAGTTATCAGAACAAGGTCCGAAAACCCGGCTAGGACCTGTCAAAAAATTCTGCCGGACTCTCTATTCGATTTATGTCCAATTCGACATCGATAAAAGTCAGATGGGAATTGCTGAACGATAGGAAAATGAACCACATGGCGGAAACAGGAATCAAAGGCGTCGATCTGTATGCAAGAGTCGGAAATTACTGGCAATTTGTAAATACCGGAAGACCGACCGTGGTGAAAAACGAGGCATTGATCATTGAAAATATGACACCGGTTATGAGAGAATACCGCCTGTTTTTGCCTTTATACGACGGCGTTTCGGCGTTGGAAATCGGAATCGACTCGCTCAGCAAAATCATCCAGCCACGTAAGCATAAAACGAAGCCGATAGTTTTCTATGGCACCAGCATCACACAGGGCGGATGCGCCTCGCGTCCCGGAATGGCCTATACAAATATCATTTCGCGAAAGCTCGATACTGACTGTATCAACTTTGGTTTTAGCGGCAACGGTAGAATGGAAATGCCGCTCGTTGAACTGATCTCGGAAATCGATGCCGCTTTTTATGTGATCGATTGCATTCCTAATATGACAGCGGATCAAATTCATGAAAATACCAAACCGCTTATTGAGACAATCCGTAAAAAGCGTCCAAACACTCCAATCGTTTTCATCGAACAAATGATTTATGAAAAAGCGTTTTTCGATTCAACCGTCTTTCAGTTGATTACTCAAAAGAATTCCGCGTTGAAAT
>Ga0210017_1000230_pt1 | contig 44682 bp, 37 predicted proteins | sample CryGeyCG2014_020_FD_183966 | JGI IMG/M metagenome (GOLD analysis project Ga0210017, IMG submission 183966) | Groundwater microbial communities from aquifer - Crystal Geyser CG08_land_8/20/14_0.20 (SPAdes) (version 2) | ecosystem: Environmental > Aquatic > Deep subsurface > Groundwater | place... | reverse complement strand
ATATAACTGGCCGCCATTCCTCGCAAATACATCAAAATAGCCTGTTTCCTAAGTTCCTTTGTATCCAATTTCCTGCCTCTTCTTTTTGACTGGAAATTGAACATTTTTTCCGAATCTGTAAACGATGTCCTGCTACAGATTGACCATTAAAGTGTAAACGATGTGGTGCTAGTAAATGTGTTAGCGATGTCATGCTAGTTATCACCTAAACACTGACTCGGTTCTTTTTAAGAAAGGAAAAACAGATAAATGCGCGGTTTGAAAGCAATTGTTTTTGGCGTTCTGTTTTGTTGGTTTGTCATCGGGACGTTACTCGGTGCTGACCGTTTGGTTGTATTGGATTTTAACGCCGAATGCGTAACAACTTCGGAGAGCCGCACCATCAGCGACCGGATGCGCACGGCAATGGTAGCGTATTCTTATTTTGAAGTCGTCGAACGTGAGAAGTTTGAAGAAATCATCCGAGAACAGGGAGCGCAATTGACGGGCTGTTTTGATGATGCGTGCGTCGTGCAATTCGGTCAGTTGGCGGGCGCGCAATACATGACGGCGGGAAACGTCCGGCGTGTCGGGAGCGGGTTGTTTCTCTCTGTCCGCATCATCGATGTTGAAACCGGTAGACTCCTGGCGCAGAAAGATCTGGTTGTTCAATCAACAGATATCTTTAAAATGGCAGAAACTGCACCGAATCTAGTCAATGACCTGATTCAGCAGTTTGTCGATAAAAAGGGATTGAAAGCAGGTGCTCAGCGCTCAGCAATCGATGAAAGTACGGTTGGTAAAATCAAACTGAATGTCAGTGAATCCGGCGTACATTTGATCATCGACGACAAATCTTATGGAATCCTTCCACAGAAGATCATTTCCGTCCAACTTCCCGCAGGGTATCATCAGGTTGCTATTGAAAAAGATGGATTTCAGCCTTGGTCGGGCAATGTTCTCGTCGCGCTGGGACAAACTTCGGAGCAAACGATAACATTGGCAGGGAAAGGCGAACCCGCACAACAAGTCATCGACTGGGCGATGTTGAATGTGAAGACGCAACCGGATAATGCGGTGTTGACCATCGATGGTGTCGAATACGGACAGACGTTCTTTCAGGGACAGGTCAGTCCCGGAAAACATCAATTGCAAGTAACCAAACCGCTTTATTATCCGACGATCAGAGACATTGACCTCACACCCGGGGATCTTATCCCGTTGGAACTGTCGCTGAAACCGCATTTCGGAAGCCTGAAAATCACTTCAACGCCACAGGGAGCGACATTTTCCATCGACGGACGGATCGAGATTCAGCGGACGCCATTAGCGCTAACGCAAGTCGCATCAGGACAACATGAAATCGTCTTGAATCTGACGGATTATCGAACGTATTCAGCGACCATTCTGGTCGATGACGAAAAAGAGAGCGCAATCGACGCCAAGATGACACCGGCATTTGGATATCTGAATCTAACGACAACGCCACCGAATGCTCCCGTTATGGTCAACGATAAACCAATTGGCAACGCGCCTTTACTGAATTACAAACTGATGTCCGGTAAGTATCTGCTAATGCTGAAAGCCGATTTCTATAAAACCACGCAGGAGGGAATCATCATCGCCGATGGGCAAACTTTGACAAAAGCCATCGACTTACCGCCGGACTTCGGTTCGATTTCCGTGCAAGCCGCGCCGGTTGGCTCTAAAGTGTTGATCGATGGAAAAGCAGTTGGCGTCTCACCATTATTTGTCAAACAAATTGCAGTTGGCAGTCATAAAGTCCGCATTGAGAGCGGTGAACATTACGAACCAATCGAGACGACACTATTCGTCGGACTCGGCGAAACACAGGTGATTCAAACGTCATTGAAGGAACGCATCGGTTCGCTGATGATTACCAGCAACCCGCCGGGTGCGATCATCAAAATCGACGGCGCTGGCTACAAACTGACTTCCGGAGAAAGCGCCAAAACACCAATCAAACTCAGTCGGGTATGGGCGGGTAAACGAACGGTCAGTCTGGAAATGCCCGGTTATGCGTCCGCCAAGCAGGATGTCGTTGTCCGGGAAAATGAACTGAAACCTCTCCAATTCACGCTGAATAAAATGGTTTTTATCAAACCGCGTGATCAAGCCTTGTGGCGATCTGCCGTAGTACCGGGTTTTGGGCAAGCCTATTCCACACGATACAAAGTGGGTGCTGGTTATCTCGCCGGAGAAGTCGTCCTCTATTTTATCCTTCAGAATCAGAAAAGACTGTATGAAAAGTATCAAAATGCCTATCTGATAGAACGGGAAGATTATCGTAGCGTCATCGGAACGTCGGAAGAATTGAAAGTGATCTGGGAGCATGTTCAAGACTCATACAACAAAATGGACAATCAATATAAGAAACAGCAACTCGTCACTGGAGCAATGGTGGGATTGTATCTATGGAATATCGCCGATGCCTACCTATTTATGCCGAAAATCGGTGAAAAGCATGTCAGTGTTTATCCGACCATTGACGGATTTGCTCTGCGATTAGAAGCGGAGTTGCCATGAAATCGAAATTACTATTCCGATTCTGGATGGCTCTGCTCATTGGTCTATTTTCCTGTTCGCCGCACGAGGAACTCATTCCGCCGGACAATCCGTTAGACCCGGATAATCCCGACTACGAGCCGCCGGCCGCTGTCATCACTTATGGCATTGCTGACGGAAGTGTTTCGACGAAAGATTCGGCGACCTTTGCGTGGGATGGCAATTCAATTACAAAAGACTTTTCATATCGGTTTGACAATGGTGAGTGGTCGAACTGGACGACAATTCAGACGGTGACTTTCAGTTATCTCGATGAAATGGCGCATCGGTTTGAAGTGCGTGCCCGCGGCGAAAACGACGAGATTCAGGAAATACCGGCGACCAGTGACTTCACCACAGATGCCGTCGATGGCGCGTCGCTGATTCTGTTTCCCTATCGTCAGACAAGTAATGTCGGTGACACACTAACTGTTGCGGTGATGCTGGAAGAAGTGACAAATATTCTTGGCGCTGAGTTTACACTGACTTACGATCCGACGGGATTTCTATTCATCGATTCTCAAACCGGTACGTTTGCGGATTCGATTCAGGCGACGGGATTGCAGGTCGTTGAGGTTGATCCGGTTCTGGGTAAGGTTTCCGCCTCGGTGACTGCCGCCGCGGGAAGCGTCAAGTTTTTTTCCGGCACGGCATCTCTATTAACGATCCGTTTAAAGACTATCAAGATCGGAACCTATTCGCTGACGCTTGGAAATGGTGTTTTGGTCGATTCCAACCGTCAACCGGCGGCAGTCAATCGTCTGCGCGGCGGAGTGGTGGTGGTGAAATGAAAGAATGCCGTGTCCACCTTCAGATTAATCCACAGATTTATCTGTGGAAGGAGGATGAATCGGTTCGGATGACAGGTTTCACGTCCCATAATCCCCGCGTTGAAACGCGGGGCTATTTTGATCTCATCAACGACGTCATTCAGTGTAACCCACAGATTCATCTGTGGGATCAAAACGTCTCTAAAAGCCCCGAAACCATTTTTTTTTAATGGTTTTCCAAAATCAAGGAGGTTTCTAATGTCCCACGCCTATGTCGCTAACTGGTTACATATCATCTGGTCAACTAAAAACCGGCGACGCTGTCTGATGGCAAATAATGCTCTACCAGTCCGTGAACATTTGATCGCGGAAGCCGCAAAAACCGAATCATCCATCGAGACCATTAATATCCAACCCGAACATGTTCATATTCTTGTGAATCTGCCTGCAACACAGTCAATCGATAATTTTATCCATCAACTCAAGGGTGAATCGTCACATTGGATCAATGACGAAAAGATCATCCCCGGTCGTTTTAACTGGCAGAAAGGTTATGGCGCTTTTTCGGTTAGCGTGTCGATGGTTGAAATGGTCAAACAATACATTCAGAATCAGCAAGAACATCATCGACGCAAGCCGTTTGCAGAAGAGTATAAGGAATTTTTAGAAAAACATGGATTCGTTTATGATGATGAAAACCGATAAATCGGTTTGGATGGGTTTCACGTCCCATCATCCCCGCGTTGAAACGTGGGGTTATTCTGATCTCGTCAACGACGTCATTCAGATTAACCCACAGATTCATCTGTGGGATGACGAAACGCCCCACGCCCAGATCCCCATATCCGTTTCAACGGATTTCCTATACCCGAAAACCGATGAATCGGTTCGGATGATGGATTTCGCGTCTTATCCTCCCCGCGTTGAAACGCGGGGCTATTCTGACGAACCGTTATTCCATTTCCGCAAGGAGTTATTCTCTTCAGGAAGGCAATCATTCTCTTCCGGAAAGCAGTCATTCTGTTCCGGAAAGGAGTTGTTCACTTGCGGAAAACAGTCATTCTCTTCCGGGAAGGAGTTATTCCGTTCCAGAAAAGAGTTGTTCTGTTCAGGAAAGCCATTGTTCTGTTCAATAGTTCAACCGTTAAGTTTATTAGCCCAGCCGTTCACGGTTGGGAGAGAGATTCAATTAGCAATGGAGCAATCCAAATGAGAAATAAAATTTCCATACTCATTTTAATTTCTGTTCTATTATTTTTCGCAGTCAATAGCGCCAATTCCCAGCAATTCACCGAAATGACGGAAATCAGTTTAACAGAAGTTATGGGTGGTTCTGCAGCCTGGGGCGATTATGACAACGATGGCGATCTCGATATCTTACTCACGGGTTATACAAGTAGTGACTTCTCTGTTTCCAAGATTTACCGTAATAATGGTGACAACTCATTCACTGAACAAACTGGAATCAGTTTAACGGGAGTTTATTACAGTTCAGTAGCCTGGGGCGATTATGACAACGACGGTAATCTCGATATCTTACTCACTGGTGAGAAATATTCATCACATAATTATGATGCAATTTCCAAGATTTACCATAACAATGGAGATAACTCGTTCACAGAGCAGACGGGAATTAGTTTAACGGGAGTCGAAAATAGTTCTGTAGCATGGGGTGATTATGATAACGACGGAGATCTCGATATCTTGCTTACAGGCTTTACGGGTAGTAGTAATACATATGTTACCAAGATTTACTGTAACAACAATTTAATAACGAATTCCACTCCATTAGCACCTTCCGGATTGACGGCTACAACAACAGGATCGGATGTTACCTTCAGTTGGAACAAATCCAGTGACACGGAAACACCGCAGAATGGATTGACCTACAATCTATACGTCAGCACAACTTCGGGCGGTTGTCAGGTGAAATCGCCGATGGCGGACAGTTCAACGGGTTATCGAAAAGTTGTTCAACTTGGAAATATGAATCATTGCAATTCTTATACTCTGAAAGGACTTACTGACGGTAAATATTACTGGAGCGTGCAGGCGATTGATAATGCATTCGCAGGTTCATCTTGGGCAACAGAGTACAGTTTTATTATAGATACAACTTCGCCATCCGCGCCTCAGAATCTCACCGTTCAGCCCGGCAATGGACAAGTTATACTCAAATGGAACAAGAACATCGAATCCGATTTCCTCCGCTATCGTATATATAGTGGAACGAGTGCCAATCCGACAATCAAGATTGATTCCACTATAGGTGGAATTCTTGATACTATCAAGGTCATTACCGGATTGACGAACGGCACGACTTACTATTTCCGTATCACCGCGGTGGATTCTGCTGGTAATGAGAGTGGATTTTCTAATCAAGTCAGTGCCATTCCCGACGATTATGAAGCCCCGCAAGTTGCGCTTCTTTCTCCCGTCGGGGGTGAGAAGTGGGAGGAGGGTTCCAGTCAATTGATCAAATGGATTTCGTCGGATAATGTCAGGATACAGCATCATTTGGTGCACTTTAGTATTGATAATGGGCAGAATTTCACCCGGATTGACAGCGTTTCTGGTGAAGTGGATTCCTTATTGTGGACGGTTTCAAACAAGATTACAAAACAAGGTAAGGTGAAGGTCACATCTTATGACGCGCGCGGCAATTCTGCGTTTGCGGTGAATACAAATCCGTTTGAAATTGTGGATATTACTCCGCCAAATGTAATGCTTATAAGCCAGATTTCTGGAAAAACAGTAGAAATTGCCAATGCTGAATCGATAACTTGGACCGCAACTGACAACGCGGGTGTGCAGTTCATCGATCTGGATTATTCCGTAAACGGCGGTACTGACTGGAAACCGATAGCGGCTCATGAATCCAACGACGGTTCTTACGACTGGTTGATTCCCGATGAACAGTCGGAAAATTGTAAAATCCGTGTCATTGCGACGGACGGCGTCGGTCTCTCCGATACTTCCATAAGTGCAGGCGCTTTCACAATTGTCCGTATCTATCCAAAGTTAGCGGCATTTCCGTCGGTACTGTCACCGCTCGATACACTGGTTTTGGAATTCACACAGGCGATGGACAGCGCCGGTTTCCGGAGCGGTTGTGCACTTTACAGCCAGATGTATGGCGATTTGACTTATCATTATCGTTTCTATGATAATCTCCGAAAGGCGAAGTTATTCTTAACTGAGTCATTTACGTCGCGTGATACTCTATCGGTACTTATGACGGCTAATTCCACGACGAATATCTACGGTTATGGCTTAGATGGAAACGCAAACGGTGGCTTCGAGGGTTCGCCGACAGATAATCTGACGTTGACAATTCCGGTCGAGATTGCCGGTGATTTCAACAACGATGATGTTGTCAATTTCGATGACTTTGCGCCGTTCGTTTTAGCGTGGCAAGGGCGCGATTTCGGAAAGGAATTGGCTCCCAATCGTGGTGAAGTTCCCAGGATTACTATTTCGCCCAATCAGAAGTATGACGTCTATGACTTGACGACATTTGCGAGTCTGTGGAACTGGACGGTTGGCTTGCGCAAAGCGTTACCGATGATAGCGGATTTCCCGGAAGTTGATTTTCCTGTCACACAGGAAGGAAACAGCGTAATGGTCAAGCCGAATAGTGCCGACGTGATCGCTTACCAGTATTTAGTCGAGTACGATCCAAAAGTCGTTGGTGTCAAATATTCTGACAACCGACTTCCTAAGATTACTGAAACACAGATGCGGATGGTCGATGCCTTTCCGGATAGCGGATTATTGTTGATTTCCGAAGGATATTTCAGCGCCAGTGCTTTGCCGGAAATGCATCTGGAACTTTTACCGAAGGGCAGAAATCCGTACGAAATTACAATTGCCTATCAAACTGTTCTGACCGATTGCACGCGGGTCATAGGCAAACGCACTATTCGTCTCCAACCGATACCGACGAAGTTCGCATTGCAACAGAACTACCCGAATCCATTTAATCCGACAACGACGATTCCATATCAATTGCCGGAGAAAGCATACGTCAGGATTTCGATTTATAATCTGAATGGTCAGTTTGTAGAAACCATCGTTTCGAAGGAACAGCCTGCCGGTTATTACAGCGTCGTTTGGAACGCTGGCAATGTTGCATCGGGCATCTATATCTATCGAATTGAAGCCGGATCATTTCACGATGTGAGAAAATGCGCCATTCTGAAGTGATCTGACTATGTATCGTTTGTTATGAATATAAGAGCCATCCCGAGCGGTGGCTCTTTTCATTTATCAAATTACTGATAGATAAGTACACGAGTTTTGGGACAATTGTTGTTTAAAGGATTTATGACGCTTGATAATCGGATTATTTATGATTAATATTCAATTGTATGAAGAGAAAAAAGGATCATGAATCTGTTCAATCACTACTGGGAAATCTTCACCTTAAGTTTGTCTTCCATCAAACTTGGAAGTTTATAGATAAACCTGATTAATGGAGAGAATATGCACGATAGACATATGTTCAGCAGTCGGTGGGTCATCTTGGGAAAGTTCACGGAATCAGTCAGATTGATTGCCTTTGTCTTGATAGTCTTGGGCACTCTCGGCCTTCTGGCGAACGAGTTTCTTGTCGGTTGGGGTAGGCCGCCACTCTCGCGTCAGCTGCCCTGAATGTGGTCGGACTCGCGATTCTGGGGTACTCGGCGATGCGTGACAGCAAGCGATCGGGCGCATAAGCGAAGACGCCAGCCTGCTGAAGTCTGACTGAAAGTAATCTGAAAAGTTGGGGGAACTTTTTCTCTCTGAGGGAGAACGATTGTTAGAAAATGTCAAATTTAGCAAGTCTGTTTTCGCAAAATAAGCGACACGTTGTGTATGTTTTTGATGGGTTTCTCATCAGTAAAAGTGGAGCGGGGCCGACGGGGCTCGAACCCGCAACTTCTGGCGTGACAGGCCAGTGCTCTAACCAATTGAACTACGGCTCCATTGTCAAATCCTGTTCAGAACAGGCGGACGCAAATTTAAGGAAATTGAAATCGCCCTGCAAGCAGAATTACGGTACTTCCAAAATAAACATCTGCCTCTTCAGGAAATAATTTTTTATATTCAGCCTGTATGAGAAATTTGGCAGAAATAATAAATCTGGAGATTCGAGCGAATGGGATTTAAATGCGGGATAGTCGGACTTCCGAATGTAGGTAAATCCACGCTATTCAATGCGCTGACCCGGGCGGGTGTTCCAATGGAAAATTATCCGTTTTGCACGATCGAACCGCATGTCGGAATGGTTGAGGTTCCGGACAAAAGATTGGAACTGTTGCAGAAGACCTATCATCCGCAAAAGGTGATTCCGACGACATTGCAGTTCGTGGATATTGCCGGATTGGTCAAAGGCGCCTCGCAGGGTGAAGGTCTCGGTAATCAATTTCTGAGCAACATCCAACCGGTCGATGCGATTATTCATCTGGTGCGATGTTTTGAAGACCCAAACGTAGCGCACATCGATGAAAAATTAGACCCAAAGCGGGATTTTGAAATCGTCGAAACTGAAATTCTGTTGAAAGACCTCGAGATTATCGAAAGCCGGATCAATAAAATTTCCCCTCGTGCCAAAACCGGCGATGACAAAACAAGAAAACAGTTGGCAATTCTTTATGATTTGAAAAACCTGCTTTCGGAAGGGAAATCCGCCAAACTCTATCACACTCATCCGGAGGAAGAATCTTTTCTGCGAGAACTGGCGCTCTTGTCGGCTAAACCCGTTCTAGTCGTCGGAAATATTTCCGAAAATGAAGCCACTTTGGGTAAAAAATCCGAGACGACGCGGAAGTTCGAACAATATTTTATGCAAACCGGTTCGCTTTTTCTGACGCTTTCGGCAAATCTGGAACTGGAATTATCGGAATTGGAAAATGACGATCGGACTTTTTTAATGAGGGAATGGAAATTGCCGACAACAGGTCTGAACCGATTGATTTCCGCGAGCTACGATCTTCTAAGATTGATTACGTTTTTTACGGTCGAATCCGGGATTTGTCAGGCGTGGACGATTCCCGGCGGAAGCGTTGCCGTCAAAGCCGCTTCGGTTATTCATTCCGGTTTTGAAGATCGTTTTATCAAGGCGGAAGTGCGTCACTGGTCAGACATCGAAAAAATCAGATCCGAAACGTTGTTGCGCGAGCAAGGATTGGTTCATATCGAGGGAAAATCTTATATGGTTAAAGACGGAGATGTGATCACGTTCAAACTCGCCGCCGGTTAGCGTTTCTACGACAAGAAATAATCAAAAGGGAGCCGCGAAAACGACTCCCTTTTTTTGTTACAATTTTATAACTCAATCTGAGAATGTTGTAGTTTTTTTATTCGGCGACGCCGTTTAAATTGTTGTAGGCTTTAATGATTTCCCTGACCAACCGGTGGCGAACGACGTCTTTGGGTTCAAAATAAACGAAGTCGATGCCGTCGATATTCTGCAAAATGTTTTTAGCTTCGATGAGGCCGGAATGGGCTTTATCCGGAATGTCGATCTGTGTAATATCACCGGTGATGATTGCTTTCGAGTTGACGCCGAGGCGAGTCAGAAACATCTTCATCTGCATGGAGGTCGTGTTCTGCGCTTCATCGAGAATAACATAGGCGTTATTCAACGTCCGACCGCGCATGTATGCCAGCGGTAGGACTTCGATGACACGTTGTTCGGTGTAAGCGTTGACTTTTTCTGTTGAAAGCATGTCCATTAACGCGTCGTAAAGCGGAGCGAGATAAGGCTCGATTTTTTCTTTCAAATCGCCCGGTAAAAATCCCAAACTTTCTCCGGCTTCGACTGCAGGGCGTGTGAGGATGATGCGCTGAACGTCATGGTTTCGCAGAGCGGCGACGGCGATTGCGACCGCGATATAGGTTTTACCGGTTCCGGCGGGTCCGATGCCGAACACGATGTCATTTTTCAACGTTGAGCGGTAATATTTTTCCTGATTCGCCGATCGTGGCTTGATGACACCGTTCTTTTTAAAAAGGATCACCGAATCGGCGGTAATCTCTTCTGCCGCCGGTCGTTTTCCGAGAATTTCAATATTGATCAGCGTCTGTACGTCATCTTCGGAAATTTCTCCTTTTTGGTTGATCGTCAACAACATTTCCCCGATGATGGCGTCGATTTGGCGAATTGAGTTTTCATCGCCGTCCAGCATCAATTTATTCCCGCGTGCGAAAATCTTTATTGGAAAGGTTTTCTGCAATAACGTCAAATTGATGTCGTTCATTCCGAAAACCAATAACGGATCGACGCCTTTGATTTCAATGATTTTTTCTGCCATTTTTCCTTATCCTAAACAAACCATAGTAAAATTTCTCGTATTTACGGAGATTTACAAGAAATTTATCGACGAGATCGAATCTGTAGTTATCTTTAGATTTTGTGTCAGATGAGACTAAGACGGGTTGTATTTTCTGCTTTAAGTCGGGATACTTGAAGACGTATAAAAACAACTTAGCCCCCAAGATTCTACATCTGTGGGGGCTAAATAACGTCTAATGAACGGTACCTACTTGGTGGTGTCAACCGCTGTGGTGTCCGTCGGTACCTGTTCAATTGTCTGCTCTGTGGCTGGGACTTCAGTTTTTTTCTGGCAACCAGCTAATCCGAGGACAAACAACAGAACCGCTGCAAAGACCAATGCTTTCTTCAATTCAGTTCCTCCCTTTGTTAGTTCTACTACGAACGTCTATATATGAAAAATCGTTCATGCCCTAAATTTAAGCAGCAATTTACCGAAATGAAATATTTATTCTGAACAGAACGAAAAATTTTTTATATCAGGATGGTCTGATTGTGCTTTGATGATCTGTCATTTAAAACTCAGGTAAGTGACGTTCACCTTCCTTAATAATGAAGAATATGACATATAACCGCCCCGTCCTTTTTCTTGTTTTTAGTGGGGTCTGGACTTAAATTTGCAATGCTTTATTAGATGGATTATGTGTCTGAAAAATATTGATAATACTAAAATTAATTCGATAAAATGCCCAAAATAATTACGATTGCGAACCAAAAAGGAGGCGTTGGAAAGACAACGACTGCGATCAATCTTGCGGCCGGATTGGCGGTTTCGGAAGTCGATACACTTTTGATAGATCTCGATCCGCAAGCCAACGCGACCATCGGTTGCGGAATTGATTATAAAAGCGTCGAAAACAGTATCTATGAAGTGCTGATAGATGGCGAAGGCATCAGTCCTGTGATTCAAACGACTGAAATTCCCTTTCTGGATATCGTACCTTCCGCGACTCGTTTGGTAGGAGCCGAGATCGAAATGGTCTCTATGATCGGCCGGGAAACGGTTTTAAAAAAGGCTCTCGAATCGCTCGAAAAGGAATATAGATATGTTATTATCGACTGTCCGCCGTCTCTCGGTTTGCTGACGATAAACAGCCTGACGGCCTCTCATTCTATCCTGATTCCGATCCAGTGCGAATACTATGCAATGGAAGGTTTGGGACAGTTGTTGAATACGATCCGTTTGGTTCAAAAAAGCCTCAACCGGAACCTTCAGATCGAAGGAGTGTTAATTACGATGAGCGATTCGCGATTGCGTCTGACTCAGGAAGTCACTGAACAGGTGAGGAGTTTTTTCAAAGAAAAAGTCTATCAGAGCGTGATCCGGCGGAATGTTCGTCTTGGAGAATCACCGAGTTTCGGCAAGCCCATTATTTTGTACGATGCCTCGTCACCGGGCGCTCAAGATTATATGGCATTGGTAGGAGAATTTTTAAAGAATGACGGTCAAGAGATTAGGTAAAGGATTAAGCGCAATCATTCCGGAATTTCCACCGGATTTTAACATGATCAATCAGGTTGCCGAAATTGACGTCGATAAAATTCGCGCCAACCCGCATCAGCCGCGAAAAGATTTCAACGAGCAGGCGATGAATGAATTGAAAATGTCCATTCGCGAGAAGGGCATTATTCAACCGATTACTGTTCGTCAGGCGGAAAACGGATTCGAATTGATCGCCGGGGAAAGACGTTTGCGCGCTGCGATAGAACTCGGACTGAAGTCGCTTCCGGCGTATATTTTATCCGTTAAAACGGATGTCGAGATGATGGAACTCGCCTTGATAGAAAACGTACAGAGGGAAGATTTGAATCCGGTGGACGAAGCCGAAGCCTACTCGGTTCTGGCCAACACGTTCAATATGTCCCATGAAGAAATCGCAACGAAAGTAGGGAAAGACCGTTCTACTATTACAAATTCTCTGAGACTGCTAAACTTGCCGGCTCCAATCATTCAAGATTTGCGCGATGATAAAATCACACCCGGACATGCCCGGCCTATTCTTTCTATAAACAATGAAAAACAGCAACTGAATCTCTGGCAAAGAATCAAACGTGATGGATTAAGCGTGCGGGCTGTTGAAGCATTCGTGAAAAATATGGATTTGGTCCAGCAAAAAACCGCCGAGCCAAAAGTCTTTCGCAAATCCAATTATGTTAAGACGGTAGAAGAAAAACTGATGCATATCGTCGGTTCGCGTGTAAAAATCCGTGGCGACGAAAATAAGGGCAGTATTGAGATCAACTTTTATTCACGGGAAGACTTGACTCGGTTGATGGATATTTTTGAATCTATCGAGGACATCGAAAAATGAGTAAAGCGGGTAAAAGATATTTTACGTTTCATCTGATGTCCACGGACAATAAAAAGCCGTTCAAGATAACGTTTAACCATCATATCGCACATCTGATTTTCGCTTTCGGCGTGATCGTTATTTTGTTTTTTTTCGTTGGTATTTTTACTTTTTTCCCAAAGGCGATTCAATACGACAAAATCAAGGCGGAAAACGACATCCTAATTCAGGATCGGATCAAAGTGACAAAAATCCTGAGTGATTACAATCAAATCCGGCAAATGGATCAGTACATCCGCTCCGTTTTAGGTAGCGATTTGAAGATTCCCGAAGGCGATTCGACAGTATACGACTCGATGGCGAATACACAGATGGGAGTAATTCAAAAGCCGGATGAAGTGGCGCGAATCAGTTTTCTGGATAACATTCCCATTTATCCGCCCGTCGACGGTTATATCACGCAGGGATTTTTAGATAATCGTGTGTTCAACAGTGATAACCATTTAGGAGTCGATGTCGTGGCAACTGAAGGCGAACCGATCAAGGCATCAGCCTCAGGAGTCGTCATTTTGTCGAATTGGACTCCCGATCTCGGGAATACGGTGATTATCTATCATGCCGGCGGTTATTTTACAATTTACGGCCATAATCAAAGAAATTATGTTGAACCGCACCAATATGTGAATCGCGGAGATGTGATTGGTTTTGTAGGAAACACCGGTAAAAGCAAAGGACCGCATCTTCATTTTGAAATTTGGAAGGAAGGAAAGCCTGTCAATCCGCAAGATATGGTTTATTCCTATAAACTGTCTGATAAATCGCTGAAAAATGTAGAAAGATAAACTTATGAGAGGCGACTCTATTATTAAGAAAGAATCGACGATCAACACAATCATCGGTGAAAATACTTTGATTGCCGGAAAAATTAACTGCGACGGCAACATTATTGTTTATGGAAAAATTGAAGGCGACATCACAACCGAAGGAACGATCACTATTTTTGCGACCTCTAACGTTCAGGGAAATTTGACAGGTTTCAATGTTCAGATCAGCGGTAAGGTCGAGGGAAACATCGATGCCAACGGAAAAGTCGTTCTAGGCGAAAAATCCAGTCTGATTGGTGATATCAAAGCTGTCCAAATCGTCATCGAAGAGGGCGCCGCATTCGACGGTCGATGCGTTATGCGAACCGCGAATCCGGAATCGGCAGCGTCTACAAAATCCGACCGCTGAGTCTCAACCAAGGGATTGTCATGAAATTGAAACGCACAGTGAATTGCGGAGAACTACGGAAATCAAATGAAGGGCAAACGGTCGTTTTAAACGGCTGGGTCAATAAACGACGCGATCACGGCGGACTCATTTTTCTCGATCTGCGCGACCGGTACGGAATTACGCAGATCGTTTTCGACACGGAATCGGCGGACGCCGCAATTCTAAATGCAAAAAAACTCGGCGCTGAAGACGTTGTCGCCGTCAAAGGGACTGTTCGGCTTCGCCCGGAAAATTCGATAAATAAAGAAATGCCAACCGGCGAGATCGAAATTGTTGCGCGAGAATTGGAAATCCTGAACACATCCTTAAATATTCCGTTTCAGGTGACCGATCGTTCGACCGGATTAGAAGACCTTCGCCTGAAATATCGTTTTCTGGATTTGCGAACCAAGGAACTGCAAAAAAATATTGCCATCAGACATCGCGCCGCACAAGCCGTTCGAAAGTTTTACTCCGCCAATGGGTTTTATGAAATCGAAACGCCATTTTTAACGAAAAGTACGCCGGAAGGCGCACGCGATTTTCTAGTTCCGAGCCGTCTGCATCAGGGCTCTTTTTATGCGCTTCCGCAATCGCCGCAGACTTACAAACAATTGCTGATGATTTCCGGTTTTGATAAATATTTTCAGATTGTCCGTTGTTTTCGAGACGAAGACTTGCGTGCGGACCGCCAGCCGGAATTTACTCAAATCGACGTCGAGATGTCTTTTATCGAAGAAGAAGACATCATGAATCTGACCGAAACCATGTTGAGAGAAGTTTTTCGGGAAGTCATCGGCGTTGAACTTGACGATCCGTTCCCCAGAATGTCATTCGACGATGCGATGCGTCAATATGGAAGCGACAAACCAGACTTGAGATTGGGTTGTACGATTCGGACAATCGATGAAATTGCCGCGAAAACCGAGTTTGCGGTTTTTCACTCGATGCTTCAAAAAAATGGGGTCATTGCAGGATTTTGTGCGCCGAACGCCGCATTTTTTAGTCGGAAAATCACCGACCAACTTACGGAAAAAGTTAAACAGTGGGGCGCAGGCGGACTCGCATTTGCCAAACTGACTGAAAATGGTTGGGAAAGCGGAATTGCGAAATTTTTATCGCCGGTGGAAAAGGAATTGATTCATGCGTTTGACGCCAAAGTCGGCGACATCGTTTTTTTCGTGAGTGATCTGGCAAAAGTTACTTATTCGGTTCTCGGTTATTTGCGCCTCGAAATCGCGAAAATGCTCAATCTGATTCCGCTAGGTGTTTTTAGACCGATTTGGGTGACTCGCTTTCCTTTGCTGGAATGGAGCGACGAAGAAAGCCGGTACGTAGCGATGCATCATCCGTTCACCTCGGCAGATATGGAGGAGCGCCATTTGTTAGAGACCGAACCGGAAAAAGTTCACGCACGCGCTTACGACATTGTCATTAACGGCAGTGAAATCGGCGGTGGAAGCATCCGGAATCATACCGTCGAAATGCAGGAACGGATGTTTGAAGCGTTAAAAATCCCGAAGGATGAAGCGCGTTTCAAATTCGGTTATCTTCTAGATGCTCTTGCGCATGGCGCTCCGCCACATGGCGGGATCGCGCTTGGATTCGACCGGTTGGTCATGATCCTTGCTGGCGCTGACAATCTGCGTGAGGTTATCGCTTTTCCGAAAACCACCAGCGCCTCCTCGCTAATGGACGGTTCTCCAACGCCGGTTGACGAAAAGCAATTGAAAGAACTGGGCATCAGATTAATCAAATAAAAATCTGCGATCGCCTTCGATAGACGATCCATATTTTCCGTATGGTGTCATTAAGGCGGAAAATTACTTCATGAAGAAATAGTTGTCGAGTGGATCGGTGATATTATTGGCATTTGACGGTAAAATAATTACATCGAAAATCGAACCATGGAAGATTTCGCCGATCAGATGATAGGTCATTTTCGACGGAAATTCGATAGGAATTCTCATTGATTTTTATTCGGCATTTTTACTTCCTTCAAGCGTGTATCTGCCGTTCGGTTGATAAATCTTATGAGACGTAAGCACGACAGATCGCACTTTCTCGACTATTTCGGCATCGGTCATTTTGATGAGATCTTCATTGGGAATCGGCGGGTGAATAACGGCTTCAACCGGCCATTTTCGTTCTATATTAAAGCGCGTTTTCGGCTTGAGTTCGTAAAGACCATTGAGAGTTACCGGTAGAACGTCGAGGCTCGTGCCCCAGAAAATGTGAACAAATCCTTTTTTAAAAATTCCGATCCGACCGTCGAGCGTTCGGGTTCCTTCGGGGAAAATAGCGATTGTCAGCGATTTGGCTTTTTCGATCGATTGGGAAATAGACTGGCGCGCTTTGACATAGTCGTTCCGATCGATCGGAATATAGTCGGTTCGCGACAGGAGAGATCCGAAAATGGGGATTTTGATCAGATATTCTTTCCCGATGAAAGCCAGCCGCGGGATGATTGTTAAAATCGCCGGAATATCATAAATACTCGAATGATTCACAACGAGAATATAATTTTTGTCTGGGCGAATATTCTCTTTTCCGATAATATGAACTTTCTTTACCATCAGCCAGAAAATACTATTAGCCCAGAACCAATGTCCAAATCGCAGTGGCATTTCCCATTTGACGATCGCCAGCAGGACGCCTATTAGAACCATAATAGCGGTGAAAATCCATTGAAGGAAGTAACTGCAACTGCTAAAAATCATAGTAGTAAACGATCGAATTCTATTCATTACTCTTTCTATCGACTAATCAAGCGCCTGCAGATTCTAAGAAAAAGTGAGGGAAAATTCAATACATTTTTCGGTTATGAACGGAAGGAATTAGCCTGCTTAATTCATAAACCGCAGAGAGTTCACAGAGAACGCAGTCCCGACCATTCGGGATTTTAATTTCTTTTTTATTTTGTTAAGTTTCACCTCGTTGTTGATTTAACTATTTGTAATTAATTATTCTCTGTGCGCTCAGCGGTGAATTATTTAGGTTAGATATGAAGGTTTAAAATCGCGTCAACTTAGTAACAACTTCGATATGCGGCGTATGGGGAAAGAGATCAATCGGCTGAACAGATTCGATTTTGTAATCACCTGTTTGTACGATGGTTTTAAGGTCTCGAACCTGCGTGGAAGGATTACAGGAAATATAAACGATGCGCGATGGATTCAGCGGTAAAATGTCCTGAACAAGTTTGGGATGCATACCGATTCGCGGCGGATCGATGATTAACACATCCGGTTTCGGCGAATCATGCGCTAGTTCCGGAGATTTCCGGAAGAATTGATCGAGATCGCCCAGTATAAATTGGGCATTATCGATGCCGTTTCGCGAGGCATTTGCCACCGCATCTTGAATCGCCGACGGTACGATTTCGAAACCGACGACCTGTTTGGCGGCGCTTGCTAAAAAGAGTGAGATGCTTCCTGTTCCACAGTATAAATCCCAGACGGTTTCCGTTTTCCGAACGCCGGCGGCGGCTCGGATGGTTTCATATAATTTTTCCGCCATCCCGGTATTCGTCTGGAAAAACGATGCGGGAGAAATCTTGAAGGATAAATCACCAAGTTTTTCTTCGATGAAATCCTGCCCGAAAAGCAGGTTTGTTTTTTCTCCGATCGTCGTTCCGGAAACCGCACGCGTGACCGTATTGACGAAGGAAACGAGATTAGGTAACGCTTTGATTAATTTAGCGATTAAAGGTTCGAAGATTTTAGGCGAATCATCGTGCGTGACGATATTGATCATCAAATTTCCGGTGCGTTCGCCCTTTCGGAGAACCAGATGTCTTAAGAAACCATCGTGCCGGATTGTATCGAAAGCGGTGAGGTGATTTTCGAGGGAGAAAGTGCGAACGATTCGGAGAACAGTCGGAGTCTCTTCCGGCGCGATCAGACAATCGTCGATGTCGATGGCTTTCATATAATTTCCCGGAACGCGCAGACCCAAAGCAAAATCTTCCGGTTTTTCGGCATCGTTCTGCCCAATCCGCCATCGTCGATTGGAAAACGCGAATTCCATTTTATTGCGATAACGGAGTGTTTTTTGCGAAGGGATTGTCGGTTGAACTTCGACATCTGTGAATTGTCCAAGATGCTGGTAGATTTCTGCAATCTGTTCGTGGAAATAATCCGTTTGCGCTTTGTAAGGAATGTTTTGATGTTTGCAACCGCCGCAATGATGAAAATAGGGACAAAGCGCCGGAATCTCCTGCTCGCTTGGCTTGATGATTTCGCGGATTTTCGCTTCAGCAAAAGTCGATTTTGCCTGTGTGATTTGCGCGCGCACAATCTGTCCTGGAACCGCTTCATTTCCGACGAAAATGATATAATTGTCAACATGGGCGATGCCCGCTCCTCCGAAAGCTAGCCGATTGATTTTCAAATCAAGGATCTGATTTTTACGAACGGGGCGCACATCTTGGCGATTGGTGAAATTGGCAGAGGAAGGATTTTTCACGCGAATTGGAATATCTTTAAAACGTAATATTCACGTCGTCGATCTGAGAATGATCCATGAATTTTTGAGCATAGGCGAGATAGATTTTTTTCTCAACAAAAATCCTGAAAAGTTCCGGATCTATGTGGCGGTCTTTTGCCATGAACATCATGATTTTCATTGCCTCAGACAATGTTTTGCCTTTTTTATACGGGCGATCTTTTGCGGTTAGCGCCTCGAAAATATCGGCTAACGCCATGATCTTGGATTGTGGCATCAGCCTTTCCTCGGTCAAGTGATTCGGATATCCGCTACCATCTAGTTTTTCGTGATGCGCGCCGGCGATTTCCGGAATGCGGCGGAGTTTTTTAGGGTAAGGTAATTTTTCAAGCATTTTAATCGTCACGACAACGTGGTTGTTGATGATTTGGCGTTCTTTTTCGGTTAATGTTCCTCGCTGGATGGTGAGATTTGTCACCTCGTCTTCGTTTAAGATCGGCTCATCTAAATTTTCAACCGTGATCCGGTTTTCGGAAATTTGCTGAATTTTAGCGATTTTTTCCGGCGCCATAAATTCGCCGCCCGTGTTCGCAGTTTTGACAAACTGATAATCTGCCTCGATTTGATGGATTCGTTCCTGTAATTCATTATCGATTTGACTGAAGTTTTTGACTATTCCGGCAGCTTTGAGTTTTTCTTCGAGGGCGGCGATCTTCGCGTCGCGTTTGAGAGTTTCGAATCGGGCTTGCACGGTATTCAGTCGATCATAAATTGTCTCAAGTTTGGTGGATTTATCAACGATGTATTCGGGCGTTGTAATTTTGCCGATATCGTGCATCCATGCGGCGATTCGCAATTCTTTGAGGTTATCGGCGTCAAATGTGACATCAGCATATTTTCCGGTGTTGACGGAATTAACTTCCTGGGCGATCATCATCGTCAGTTCGGCAACGCGTTGAATGTGGCCGGCGGTATAAGGTGATTTTTCATCGATGGCGGCGGCGATGACCTGGATGAACGACTCGAATAATTTTTCAAGGTCTTGAATTAGACGCGTATTGGTGATGGAAACTGCCGCCTGTGAAGCGAGCGAAACGATGATTTCTTCTGCGGCGCGCGAAAAGGGAATGACTTCGCCTGAGAGATGATCAACAGCGTTAAGAATCTGCACGACACCGATGATCAAGTTTTCATGGTTTCGCATCGGAACGACGAGCATGGATTTGGAGCGATAACCGGTTTTATTGTCAAAAGCGCGCGTTCCGGTAAAATCGAATCCTTTCACGTCATATACGTCAGGAATATTGACGCTTTGTCCTGTTAATGCGACATGCGCGCTGACCATCGCGTGATTTGGCGTGCCGTTTTCGAGGTAGAGCTTTACCGGATACCAATTGATCGGATTCGCTGATGTCCCGCCCATGCTGATTTTCAGCGAGTTCGTTTTGACAATCTCGAACCGAAGCGTTTTTTGATCGTCATTCACCATATAAAGCGTTCCGCCATCGGCATTGGTGAATAGCATGGCTTGTTCGAGAATCATCTGAAGAAGTTTTGGAAGGTCATGCTCGGCGGAAAGTGCCGCGCCGATTTTTGACAAGTTCCGAACTGTCTCGCAGAGTTGACCGACATAGGAATGGATTTCCTCCGGACTGGCCTTCATTGCTTCGGAAAGGTGCGGATTGTCAAAGAATTCGTTAATTGGGTCGATCATTTCACGGTTATTTTCTTTGTTTATCATAGGTTTTTGCCTGGTTGAAATTTATCAATGTAACGTCTTAGGTATTTCGTACATCTGAAGTCTCTCTTTTCGGTCAATAACCAAATAACGATCATGGCAGTGATAACCGACATCAGTAAAGCAATTGCTCGCGCCTGAGCCGAACCAGATTGAATGAGTTCAATGATGGTTTGAATGACGCATAACCCGATTCCGGTATAAAAGTAGGATGGGATATTATCTCGGAGAAAATAGATGACGCCGAACGAAATCCAAATGATGATTAGTCCAATTGAAAGCGCATTGGCCATATATCCCGTCAATGTCCGAATTCCTGTCGGTTGAAAAATAAGCGCCAACACAGTTATCGCTAAAATCCGGTAAATCGGTTTTGATAGGCCATTTTTCAGTAGCCAGACAGCGATAGCCAGAAATCCACCCAGCGCAATTCCCCGGATGATTGGTGAAACGACGACAGAGATGAAAGGCAGAGAATAGGATAAATATTGTGGAATCGAAAAAGTCGAAGCGAATTCCTGAGGCACAAAGTTCGCAATGAGCCAGTAGCGAATTTTAATGGCGCCAAGAATTCCCGCGATCATGACGATTGCCCCCAAAACCGCATCTTCAGAATTCAAAATGCGCTGTTCTCTGTTAAACGATTTGCCGGCGGTCGAATATAAGACAAGAAATGAAACCATTACGAGAATTAATCCGCCTCCGAGACCCATGGCTTTAAAAATGGAAATGACGGTATAGGCTACTTTCCACACACCAAACGACCAGCTGGTATCGTAATCGAGAACAGCATAACGTAAAGAAGTTATCTGATTGATAAAAATCGCCGTTACAAGAATTGTCGTGACGATAAGAGGCGTTTTCCAGCGAATTCTGAAATGATCGATTTTTTTCAAAATGACGGAAACCGCCGCAAAAAAGGCGCCGACGCCGGTCAGTATCATGAGCCAAAGCCGGACAGTTTGTCCCGTTGTTTGTTGCGTTTCGGTGCGTACCCATTCTTCGGGAAGTTTATACAGAATTTCGAAAGTCGAAACATCATCGCCTTTAATCACGCATTTAAGCCGAAGGTGCGCATTTTCGACATCAGCGGGGTGATCTTTATTGGATTCCCAGACAAAAGTGAAGTCTGTTCGATTCTTCAATTTCTTGGATGAAGACTCGATGAGATGGAAATCGCCCAGTTGGTAATCTTGCTGAGTCAGATATTCTTCGGCTCGGAGCCTCGCATTTTCCTGACTAAGCGAAAAATCGGACGCATTTTCATCCAACGCATGATCAAAACCGACGACCGCGTTGTCCATTGGATGGATATAAATCCGGTATTCCTCTTTTTGAAGCGGTTTAAAAAAGCGAATGCTCCAAACGGATGTGCTTTTTAAGTTTTGGACAAGAATCGCGTTCAGCTTTTGGGTGGAAGATTTTTCCAGAATATACTGACCTTGTAGCGATTCGTAGTAACTTTCCAAACCAATAGCGTATCGAAAACTTTCGGGATCGACGCCGCGTTTCGTTAAGAAATATTTTGCGGTGTTGACGGCTTCGGCGGGTGAAACCGAATAACGATAAAACTCGCCGATGCGCTCGACTGGCAGAAAAAGAACCAAAACGAACAGGAAGACAAGAATCAGGCCGGTTTTTTTCCGCCTAACGGATAAAGATTCGTAGATATATTCCGGCAAATGAATTTCAATACTAACCGGTTTGAGGTGTTCGGGATTTTGTGACTCATTCAGCAAAGGCGCAATGTCCGAAAAACTGCGATGGCGAACATAAGAGATCAGGTTATAGATTAGCGGAATGAGAATGATGAACGCGGAGGCGATCGCAGTGGTGATCAAGTACGGATCGCTTGTCTTAATCAGTATGAATGATGTGTAAAGCGCATCAACCGTGTAGTGCCAGATCAGGACGGTCAGAATGTCGAATTTAAGGAAAATGATTCCGATGAAAACCCCAAACAATCCGACTTCAAATCCCCGAATCCAGAAAGGTTGGTTAGGATAATTGGCATGTGCGAAGCCCCAGATCACCGCCGGAATGAAAACGGCTAACGTCCGGGATTTCAGAATTTTCTCAAAGAACGGGATCGAGAACATTCGGAATGAGAATTCCTCAGTTACGGCAGGGAGGAAGCCCGTTAACAGTACGAAAAACCACGGGAAAACGGTGTTCAGGACATCCGAATAGGAAATATCGGCAGGTGCCCAGACGCCATGATTCCGACCGATCAGATAGAAAATCGTCTGAAACGCCATAAAAACGATGGCAAGCGAAATGCCAACAATGGTACTCATCAGGAATGATTTACTCCGAATTCCCGTGAGACTAAAAGTGCCGGTCAGCGTAAGTTTTTTGGGGTAGCGACTTCTGTAAAACGCTTCTCCGGCGCCCGTCACAATGAGGACGAGGATTCCATAAAATATTGCCTGAAGGAAAGCTTTCAGGATGATTGATCCATAAAAATTGCTCAGCGTTTGATTGGTGTCGAACTGAAACATTAAAACCGGGATTTCATTCAGGACGGAAAATAACTGAAGTACAAAGGCAATCCCTCCGAAAATGAGAGCGGTTTTTAGTCGAAGATTCTTTCGTGATAACTGTTGGAAAAATACGACAAGCGCCGCGATGAGAATCAGTATGTAAAAGAAAAACGCGGCGGTGGATGTGGTCGTATTCAGAGAGCGTAGATGCTGATAGTCGCGCGTCCATTGCTCGGCAACTTTTAGATATTTATGGAACTCGCCGATTTGATTTCCCTGAACCGTGACGTCGAGACGATAGGTTGCGTCATGGATTTCAACGCCTCTTTTTTTGTAAGTGAAGACGTAATCGATGCGGTTCGGCTTGACTTGTGTTTTTTCTTCGAGGAATTCCCATCGGTTCAGATCGATTTTTAGAATATCTGTCAAAAATCGGTTAGATTTCCGTTTGGCTTGATCGATTGAAATACTCGGCGAAGTGGCTTCTTCCGGGATTGTATGCTCGAAAAGCGTGACGCTTCCGTCGGGAGAAACGTTGACTTTCAACTCCTCTTTGGATAGCGGTTTGAACCATCGGTTTGACCAACGCCAGATTTTGAAATCTTCATTGAGCAGACTTCTCGACTCTTCAATGCCGACCTCTTTTTCCAGAAAGGTCTTAGACTGATCGTCGTAGTCAAACGCGACGGCGTGATGATAATCTGAAACCGAAATGTTCATCCGCCGCAGGAATTGTTCCGCGACCTGCCGCGATTCTTTTCTGTCCACGTCGAAGCGAATGGTCTGCTCGGGAAATGCCTTTCCGTAATTTTTGTATTCAAAAAATCCAGCACCGATCAAGCAGAAAAGACTGATGAAAAGGAGAATTCGATTTTTAGGGTTAAGATGCTGTTCCATGATTCGTTTACTTTAGTTTCATAATATTGCTGAATAAAATAATTGGAATTTCGATAAAAACAAAAGACTCCGTTGAACAACGGAGTCTTTGAACATTTTTAAAAAAGAAAATAGTCGGTATAGAAAGAGGATTAGCCTTTTCTTCCGCGAGCCATTTTCGCACGGGAAACGTCGCCGACTTTGTCCACGAAATAGAGATAACCTTTCTCTCTTTTCACGCCACATTTAGCCATAACGACTGCGCCGCCACCTTTTTCACCGCCGCGAGCCATTTTCGAACGAGCCACATCTCCATTCTTGTCAAGGTAGTAAAGGTAACCCTTTTCCTTCTTGACGCCACAATTTTTAACTTTTTCTGCCATGATAAAACCTCCTTGTTGATTAACTGCAGACTTCATTCATTGTCTAAATGTTAATAGACAAAATTATAAATGTCAAGAGTTTCTTCCGTCGGAACGAAAAATATTTTCAGATATAGGCTGGTTATTCATGTGTTTTGGATTTATTAACGTATTAAAAACAAGTCTTTTCATGTCTCATTTTTCAGATTATGGCTTTGACGACGTCGTCGAAAAACCGTTTATGGTCGCGAATCTTGCTCGGGCATTGAAAAATGTTCTGAAAAAAGAATTAAAGAAATGATCGTAAAACAAGTGCTTTTATTCTTGGACGCCATAGTGTTGGCTGACGATTCGTTCGGTTTCCATGGCGATGACCAATTCCTCATTGGTTGGAATTACCATGACGCGGACGCGGGATTTTTCCGAACTGATTGTGCTTTCCGTTGAACGAATCGTACGGTTTTTAGCCTCATCCAATTCGATTCCTAACTGATCCAGGTTTTTCATCGATTGACTTCGGACGATATGTGAATTTTCGCCGATTCCTCCGGTAAAAACGATAATGTCAACACCATTCAAAACGCCAATATAAGAGGCGATATATTTTTTAATTCGGTAACAGAGAACGTTCAACGCTAACTGAGCCTGATAATTACCTGCTTCGGCGGCGGCTTCGATTTCACGCATATCGCTGGTGAGACCGGAGATGCCCTGAATGCCGCACTGTTTATTGAAAAATGAACTCGCTTCCTCGAGTGTAAAGTTTTCACGCGAGGCGATGGCGAAAATCAGCCCCGGATCGATGTCGCCGCATCGTGTACCCATGACAACGCCTTCCAGCGGAGTAAATCCCATCGACGTATCCACGGAAATTCCGCCGTTAATGGCGGCGATACTGCTTCCGTTTCCGAGATGACAGGTGATGATTTTTAGATCGCGGTAATTTTTGCCAACGATTTCGGCGGCGCGTCTGGAAACGGAAGAATGAGACGATCCGTGAAATCCGTACCGGCGAATTCCCTGCTGTTTGTAGTATTTATAGGGAATTCCGTAAATGAAAGCATAGTCCGGCATGGCGTTATGAAAAGTCGTATCGAAAACGCCGACGTTCGGTGTATTAGGCAGATTTTCCAACGCGGCTTCGATTCCTTTGATGTTTGGCGGATTATGAAGCGGTGCATATTCGATACATTCGTATAGTTTGTCACGAACCTCGTTGTTGATTAAAACGGATTCCTTGAATTTTTCTCCGGCGTGAACCAGACGGTGCCCGACTGCGTCGATTTCGTTCAAATTGCCGATGACGCCATACTCAGAATCAACGAGTATTCTCAGAATCGCTTCGATGGCTGTCTGGTGGTTGGTAATATTATTGGAGATTTTCGTTTTATGTCCATCGGCGCGCGTATGCGACATGCAAGTTCCGCTGATACCGATGCGTTCAACGAGTCCGCGGCAGAGCACTTGTTGGGTGTGTGTATCGATCATCTGATATTTGACCGATGAACTTCCGGAATTGATTGTCAAAACTTTCATTTGTGACCTTTAAAGGCAGTTAAATTTGTTAAAACGGATGAGAAATAAAATTTGCGAAATCGCTCGAATCAAAAACGGGGGATTTTAAGGATTTTTAATCGCATTTCAAACGGTAACTTTCTGTGTCTGAAAATTCAAAAGTCTCTTTAAAAGTAGTATGTAAGGTTCGACCTTTCAACTTAATTGGAAGTTGGGTTGCGGAATTTTTGCTTGATTTTTAGACGAGAGGCGAATATATTCCATGTAGAATTGGAACAATGTAAAAATATGAAAAGACCTGGATACGAATTATGAAAGTAAAAAGCCTCTTCCATTTCGTCTTAGCCGGAATCATTTTTTTAATGCTTTCCGCCTCGAGTTGGTCTCAGATACGCGAACCGGATATATTTCCATTTGCCCAAAATAACACGATTTTAACGAAAACGGCCGGTGTTTTTAACTTTGACAACGACGACTTTTTCGATATAATCGGCATCGCGTCGCAAATCGATGCTAAGGGTAATCAGGTGCCGCGTTCGACTTATCTTGTGCATCTTGAGTCGACGGTTTCTGGAGATTTGAATATACTATGGAAATTCGCGATTCCCGAAAATCTGAACGGTGATTTTACCGATATCGTCGTGAGCGATTTAGATGGCGACGGTTCTCCAGAAATATCAGCGGTCATCAGTATTTCGGAAATCATTTCAGGAAAAAGTCCGGGGTCGTTACTCATTTTCAAATACGCTGATGGTTTTGCCAAAGAACCGACTGCAATTATAAATATTGCAGAAAACCAGTCCGTGCGCCCGCGACCACTTTTTATCGATGCAGGCGATATGAACGGTGACCAGAAAAGCGACCTTATCGTTTCGTCTGTCGGACCATGCAGGGGTATCACAATCATCGGTTTCAACGGTCAGGTTTCGCAAAATAATGTGCAAGTTATATTTCAATCTTCCAGTCTGAAAGTTCTACTCGGCTTTTTGCAATTCCGCGCCGTTTCGACGGAGTTGGACACGTTCCCCGGAGAAGATTTGCTGATATTCGGTGGCAAGAAAGATCTCGAAGTTGAAGTTTATCGTTATGATTTCAGATCGGCGCCGGATTATTCTTACACGTTCATGAACATTGATCGAAGTGAAGTTGATCTTTCAAAGATTGTATGGGGCGATCTGGACGGAGATGGTTTTGACGAAGTGCTCATTCCGTTAAAAAACGGCGGCGCGCAGTTGCTGTACGTAGAAGATGATGTGCTCAAAGCCAATCTCCTTTTTCCGAAGGAATTCAAATTGACAACTGCCGCCATCATGGATCTAAACTCCAATGGACTCGATCAGATTCTGTTTCAGCAATTTCCGAAGTCTGGAATGAATGAGTTCGAGTTTAATGTTTCGGGTTCAGTCACCGATTTGGCTTCCTATGATGCTAAAAATATTTCCGATCCACAGGTTAACGACGTGCGTTACCTGACAATTGTGCCGGTTTTGTCTTCGGCGGGAAAAGCGACCGGTTCGATCGTCGTTCCCTACATTCATCCGAATTTGAATCAGCACGGTTTGTTCTACTGGGCGATCAAAGATTTGTCGCCGATTGCCGAAACTGGAATCGTTGACGAAGTACTGGGTGAGATCGATTTTGTTCTCGCGAAAAAAGACACCTCTGCTCAAGTGCTAATTACCACTCCGGTCTCGGAAGCAGAGCGATTGACGATTAAATTTCAAGGTATTGAGGGTGAAGAAATCGGTCTCGCGCCGTTGCCGAATCGGGGCAGTACATCTATGGCTGTTCAACGGAAAGAAACAGTCAAGCCGGACTTTGTCGTTCACCCCGGCGAAGTGGTTCAAAACACGATCACGATTTCGGGTTTATCGCTCAGTGATGTTACCGATCTGACTATGAATATCCAAATGCCGCTGGGAATGAAATTCGACCTTGGAAACCGCGCTTTCACATGGGTTCCTGCCGATTCACAATTGGGCTTGCATAAGATTTCCGCACAATTCTCGTGGGGAAGTAAAAAAGTCAGCCAAAGTTTCACCGTTTACGTCAACGCAAAACCGATGATCACGGCAGCGCTTCCGATCCGGGAAATTGTTCAGATTGGCGAGACGTTTCGCAGTAAAATCGAATCGAAGGACGACAATACGAACGCACAATTAACCTTGCGGTTTATTTCAAGTCCTGCCGGCGCCATCATCAATCAGGACGGCGAAATCGTTTGGAAACCGTCGTTCGATCAGGCAGACTGGTATGATTTTGCCGTTGAAGTTTCGGACGGTTACGATGCCGCGCGAATGGATTTTGCGTTATTCATCAATCATCCTGTCAGCATTGAATCAGTCGCCCCGAATATGACCGCCATTGGAAAGCCATATTCCTATCAGCCGACGATCAAGGATAACAACAAAGGATTTTTTATTCCGTGGTATAGCGTTTCGCCGCGCATTACGGATTGGAAAACGACGGGAATTTATGAAACAGCGATTTTGGATGACGCCGTTCGAGGAAATTTGAGCAAACTGATCGTGCGTTACAAAAAGTCTTTTCTGGCGGAATCGGCTCCGAATAAATCTGCATCCGGTTCTATTCTCGATGTGTTTGAAGATCAGAATAAATTGGTATTCGTTTTTCAAATTGCTTTAGGAAAAACGCCGACAGCCGCCGAGATTATCGGTTCTTTCTTCAATGCGTTGAACATGAGTACCCCCAAATATGCGCCGCCGGTTCGTCGATGCTGGTACACTTTCACGATGAAGGAATCGCCAAACGGACTAAAAATGAATGACCAAGGACTTATCGATTGGAAACCCGCCAAATACCAGTTCGATTTTCAGTCGCTTTCTTATTCCGTCTCCGATGGATATTTCTCGGCAGAAGAAAACGCTCAGATTTATGTGAATTATCCGCCCAATATCATTTCGACGCCCGATACAATCGCTTATGTCAACGGTTTATGGCAGTATGAAACGAAAGTAACCGATCTGAATACCGACGCTAAATTAACGTATGAATTGATTAAAGCTCCGGATGGAATGGTTATTTCGCCGCAGGGCGTAATTTCGTGGCGTCCGACGGAAGTGCAAATCAATCGGCATTCTTTTTCGATCCGCGTCTCGGACGGTATCGCGAAAGACATTCAGAAAGCGACCATCTTCGTCAATATTAAACCGCGAATTCTGTCTGTTCCCAAACCGGTCGCGTTAACCGGAATGAAATATGAATATTTGCTGGAAGCGGAAGATCCGAATGGCGACGCGATGGTTTTTAAAGCCATTCGACTTCCCAAGACGGCAACTTTCGATCCGGATTCGCGCATGCTGGTATGGACACCGAAAAAGACGCAAAAAGGCGTCAACGACGTAGTCTTAGAGATTGTAGATTCGCACGGGTGGAGCACATTGCAGGAATTTCAGATACACGTTTTTCAGAATCCATCTGGGCGGAAATTCTCCTTTTTCTGGAACGGCATATCCATCGCCGCTCTCATCGGAGTCATCTATCTGATTATCTGATTACTCGCTAATAGAAAAAGTAGCGGATATTATTTATTTTTCGGCGTCGGGATTCGACTGAGAATTTCCGATGCCACTTCATTTATATCCAGACCGATTTCGAGAATGAGCAGGTTGGGAATTTTCGGCGAAACCGAAGTAAGGTTGACTGCGTCTTTTTCGGTGGTGATCAGGTAGTCGCAACGTTCACGATGAAATTGGTCGAGCAGAGCGGCGATTGTCCGGGATTGATACCGAAAATGATCGCCAAACGATCTCTGAATCGTGACTTTCGGATGAAAACTGTCAATCGTTTGGAAAAACTGTTCAGGGTTGCCAATTCCGCAGAAAGCCAGAACGGTTTTGTTGTTGAGATTGAGGTGATCGACTTCTGAGCGATTGTTGAATCGATAGATTTTCTCAATAGTCAGAGGCGCGGTGAATTGAGGAACGTTCGGCGCGATCTTTCGAAGAAAGTTGTGCGAACTTTCCGGCACATTTTGATTTTTTGTAAAAACCAGCATCGAAGCGCGTCGAATGCCACTCATTTTTTCCCGAAGACGTCCGGCGGGAATGACCGCAGATCTTTGTGGCACGTCGAATCCATCCCATAAAACGATGTCCAAATCCCGATGAAGATGCCGGTGCTGGAACGCATCGTCTGCAACCAGAACGGAACAGGAAAATTGCCGAACAGCGGTTTCTGCGGCTTTGACGCGATCCGCATCCACAATGACAACAGCGCCGGGGCATTTTTGTGCAATTAAAAATGGTTCGTCTCCGGAAAAATCCGGATTCATCGATGATTTTTCCGTTGGTGCGACGATTTCCTGCATTTTGCTTTTACGTCCATAACCGCGGGATATAACACCAACCCGGTGCCCGTTTTTTGTTAGCAATTGTGTCAACGCGATGACAAATGGCGTCTTTCCCGTTCCGCCAGCAGTGATATTTCCAACTGAAATAACGGAAACCGAAAACGCAGTCGCGTGGGGAATTTCCCGATCGAACATCCAATTGCGGAGTGACATGACACCTGAATATATAAGAGAGAACGGGTAAAACGCGATTTTTTGGACGATTCGTTGCATCTTCTCTATAATTTATCTGCTGTTGGGTAAAAATGAGAGGATTGCTTCCGCCGCCTGGGCTGACGCGCCCGGTTTTCCCATCCGCTCTGACACTTCCTGCAGGGAATGGCGCATGGCATTTCGGTAGTCAATGTCGGCTAACAATCTGTGAACCTCGATAGCGATTTTTTGGGGAGACGCCTCGGCTTGCACCAATTCCTGAATGATTCGTTTCCCTGCAACGAGATTGGCGATAGTGATTGACCATACGTGGACGAGCAATTTTCCAAGTCGATAGTTGAGCGGAGACATTTTATAGACGACAACCATAGGCGTACCGAAAAATGTTGCCTCAAGTGTAGCGGTTCCTGATGTGATAATCAGAACATCTGCGTTCCGCATTAATTCTTCGTTTTTACCGGAAATCCACTCGATTTGGTCGTCTGGGAACCGCTCGCGTAGTGGTTGGCTTTGAATCTGCGGTGCAACGGAAACCGATGCGATGAGGTTTGGATAAATTTGGCGTAATTGGCGAACGGCGTCGATCATAGTAGGTAAAAGTCGTTCGACTTCCTGCTTTCGACTGCCCGGAAAAAGGTTGATACGGATTGGATCAGTTATGTTGTAAGGTTCGGTTTCATTGATAATCGGTTCCGTTGAGATTTTTATCCGGTCGAGAAGCGGATGTCCGACAAATTTTGCGGAAACATGATGTGCCCGATACCAATCTTCTTCGAATGGCAAAATACAAAGGACTTGCTTCGTATACTTCCGGATGATTTTGACACGCGACTGATGCCAAGCCCAAACTGTTGGGCTGATGTAATAAACGACGGGAATGCCGAGTTTGGCGGCGGCTTTCGCCAATTTGAGGTTGAAACCGGGATAATCGACAAGAACGACTAAATCCGGTTGCGTTTCCCGAAGGTGGCGAACGGTTTGTCTGAACAAATTTAGAATAAAAGGCAAATGTTTGACGACTTCCGTAAATCCCATGAATGAAGTGTCGCGGATGTGAAATAAAAGTTTCGCACCGGCGTTAGCCATATTGTCTCCACCAATGGCGGAAATGTTAATATCTGGGCGTCGACGAATAATCTCGGAAATAACCAGACCGGCGTGCATGTCGCCTGACAGTTCACCGGCAGATATGAAAATTTTTGGCATATCAGACAAACAAGAAATGTTTGAGAACGACCGCGAGCAGAAAAACGCCGAAAACCATCAGCGTCGTTTTTTCGGTTTTCAGCACTTTTTTCCAGGTGAGGAATTTGATGTCCTGATGTTTTTTCCATGGTTTGGAACGCGGGAAAAGTCGAGGCACGTTGGCGCAATATTCACGATAGGTGTTTCCAAAAATGTCTCTTAATGTTTCCTCTTCCAGAGATATGATCAGGGTATATTGTGTGATAAAAAATGCCATTCCGAAGACGAGCAATTGCACCAGCCATTCACCGCCCGCAAAGAGCGTCATTCCGGTATAAATCAAAATATTCCCGAGGTACAGCGGGTTTCGCACATACGAAAAAAATCCCCACGTACAGAGTTCCTTGGCGCCGACGTTGCGAGTCCGGGTTCTACCGCCCGCCGCGCGTACGCCGTTCACCCGAATCCACTCGCCGGTCAGAGCGAAAATGCCTCCGACGAACATTGACCAAAACTGTAAATCAGATTGAAAAATGAGAATCAGTACGAAAGGAATCGGCGTAAAACCGCGAGAGCGAAAGAAAAATTTCCGAACATCCATTATTTAAAACTCCTTAAGGTTGATTGAATTTTTTGTTCAATCTTCAGCGCGATGTCAAGCGCTTTTCGGCCGTCTTTGCCTGTCACTAATGGCGGCGTTCCGTTTTGGATTGCGGAGACAAAAGCGGTAAGTTCGTCGAAAAGCGCATTGGATTTCTCTGGCGTAAATTTTGTGCGGAAGATAGTTTTTAAAATATTGCCGGATGCGTCAGTAATGGGAGCCGAAGTCGTATCAGGTGGAATAGTATTGAAATTGTCCGCCTGCCAGCAAATTTCAGAGAATTTGTTCAGAAAATCCACCGTGATAAGGGTTTTATCCTGAAAGATTTGCATTTTCCGGGCAGATTCGTCCGAGATGCGGCTGGCTGTCAGAATTGCGATACAACCGTTTTTAAACTGAATCTGAGCGTTGGCAATGTCGATGCTTTTAGTTAAAAAAGAAGCGCCTGAAGCGTGGATCGATCTGGTGGGTGAATCGACGAGCGACAGAGCGATATCAATGTCGTGAATCATCAGGTCTAAAACGACCGAAACATCTGTGCCGCGCGGATTGAAGGGTGAAAGCCTGTGCGATTCAATGAACAGTGGTCGAATCGAGTAACTTTTTAAAGCCGTGAAAGCCGGATTAAATCGCTCGATATGACCGACCTGTACGATGAGGTTTTTCATTTGGGCGTTTTGGATCACCTCGTCTGCTTGTTCGACTGTTAGCATAAATGGTTTTTCGCAAAAAATGTGAACGCCTTTACGAATGGCGGCAAGTGCGGTTTCATAGTGAAAAATGGTTGGGACGACGATCGAAACTGCGTCGATTTCCTGGAGCAGTTGTGCTATAGATGAAAATGAAGCGGCTCCGGTTTCGCTGGCGGCAAGTCTCGATCTCGTCGGATCGGCATCGTAAAAGCCAATCAATTTTGCATCAGGTATATTTTGGATGTTTTGGAGATGCCATTTACCGAGATGTCCGGCGCCGATGACGCCCATTCTGATCATTTTTCTATCCTATGCTATCAATTTGAAACAGGTAAAAATCTCTAAATGATAAAGAAATGGACTCGGATAACAAAGTGAAAATTTTAATTTTTCTTGTTTTTACTTGTCCGTTTGAACAAATTCTCATGCGTTGAAAATTGAAAAATTGATAAAGAAGGGAGAAACAGGTTGAAAATCGTCAGGTCTTCTTCAGTCTTAAGTTCATTGTTGTTTAGGGTTCTTTTATTCGTTGTTTGGACGACGCTGGTTTCCGCTCAATCGTCGAATGGTCAAGTCGATTCGACAGTCATTATTCACTGGAATGATTTTCATAGTTCGAATATACCTTTTGAACCGACATACGGCGTTCCGAAAGGAACTTACGTCGGCGGTTATGCCAACGTCGCCGGCTATATCGATTCGCTAAGGCGGGTTTATCCGGGTGCGTTAACCTTAAATGCCGGCGACGAATTTCAAGGCTCGCCCGTTTCTTCGCTGACCAAAGGTATGTCCCAGATTTTGATACTCAACCGCATCATTCCGACTGCGATGACGATTGGAAATCATGAGTTCGATTACGGTCCGGTGAACCTGAGAAATGCCATATCGGCGGCAAAATTTCCGCTCATTTCATGCAATTTGTATGATTCTACGAAGAAAGGATTGCTCACCGAGCCGTATATCATCGTTCAGTCGGGAAATTTGAAAATTGCGGTCATCGGTTTTGTACTGAAAGCCTTGAAGCAAAGCACACTTCCAGAAAGTGTCAGCGGAATCGGCGTGCTCGATCCCGCTACGGAAGTGATGAAATATGTCCGCGAACTGAATGATCGGACCGATTTGATCGTCGTACTGAGCCATAATGGTTACGATTACGATTCGTTGATCGCGAAGGAACTTTCCGAGGTGGATTTAATTATCGGAGGGCATTCGCACACAACGATCCGAAAACCAGTCGTCGTTAACAACATTCTGATCTGTCAGGCTGGGTCGAATGGTCGGTATGTCGGTTTGTTGAATGCGAAAGTGGACAAAGCCCGAAAAAGCATCGTCTCTTATGATTACCAACTGATTGAAACACGACTCGGTGGTGTAACAACTTCTCCGGCGGTAGCGCATGTTGTGGATTCTTTGGAATCGAATATACGCGCGGAAATAGACCGCATTATTGGGGATTTGAAAGTCTCTTGGAAACGTAACGATCGTGGCGAATCGAATATCGGTAGTTGGATCTGTGATGTTACCCGCGACTATTTCAAGACGGATATTGCAATGATGAACAGCGGTGGTATTCGCAAAGGATTGAATGCCGGACCCATTGCGGTTCGTGACTTGTGGGAAATTTCTCCATTTGACAATTCCGTCGAAATCATCAGCCTGACCGGTGAACAACTCACGAAACTTCTTCAATGGCGCATCAAGAATCCGCGAGATTTTATTCAGGTTTCAGGATTGCGATACGTATATAACAGCCAGAAAAAGCTTCTGATTTCAGCGGAAGTAAACAGGAAGCCGATTGATCCGACGAAAATTTATACGATTGCGACCAACAACTTCATCATTGGACAATTCGAGCGATTTTTTGGATTAAAGCCGGATGATGTGAACATTCGTCATACGCCGATTATCGGACGCGATATTTTGATCGAAGCCGTCCAAAATAAACCGGTTATCCAATATGAAATTGACGGGAGAATTGTCAATCAAGCCGGAACGAACTGAATCATTATATAGTAGTGGTGGACTACGAAAAAAATTGCATTTCTCCTTGTGAGTGTTGTAATGTTCGCGACGGCGCTTATTGCGCAAAATATTCAGTTGAATTATGATTTGCGGCGCGAGTGTTTTACAACAACGGTGGAAATTTTCAAACCGGATAAACTCGGTTCGTTATTCACATTTATAGATTTCAATTACGAAAACCAAGGAGACGTACAGAATGCGTCGATGAGCTACTGGGAAATTGCGCGATATTTTACAATTCCGGCCGTTCCAAAACTCGCGGCGACGATTCAGTACAACGATGGTCTAACGAACGAATATTCGTTCAATCCGGTTTGGTTGGGTGGCGTTCAATATGTCGTAGGCGGGAAGAAATTCAGCCTGCTGGTCGATTTTCTGATCCGAAAAGAATTCAATACCCAAGGATTGACTTTTCAGTTGACGACCGTCTGGTTTTATAATTTTAAAAAAGTCGAAATCTCCGGTTTTATCGATGTCTGGAATACCGGTTCGGAAGGTTTTCCATCGAAAAAGATTGTCTTCCTCAGCGAACCGCAATTCTGGTATAAGATCACGAATAATATTTTGATCGGCGGTGAGATCGAAATCAGCCGGAATTTCAACGGCGGCTATACGAAGAAAGATGCCTTCGAGGCTGATAGATTATTCATTCTGCCAACGCTTGGCGTCAAATGGTATTTATAATCGAGGCGTCATCCAACGGGCAAGTAAGCCCCCCAATTTTTTAATAGAGATTTTTCTGAAAGTTAATGACACGAATGGCGGAAAAGGTTTTATATAAACTTTTCTCCTGATAGAAATCGAAGTATGCAAATCGGTCTATTTTGGATTTGTAGAGTATTTGAGTGCAGTATATTCTGGAGACATTTCAAAATATCAATCAGTCAAAAACACATCAAGTAAGATGAGAGGAAACGTTACCTAATATGAATAGCGAATTGGCAATTGTGTCTTGACGCCGATTCGGATTTTAAGATATAAATATTTTGAGATTTGTGCTGATAGTTGACTTTCAGTAAGTAAATTCATTAAATTTAACGGCTTTTTTAAGAGTGAGAATATCGACCTTCGGGGGACGCGACTCTCGAATTCGGCATCCCTTATAGGAGCGATTCATGGTGGGTGTAGCTCAGTTTGGTAGAGCGGCAGGTTGTGGCCCTGTTGGCCGCGGGTTCAACTCCCGTCACTCACCCGTTTTTTATGGCGCTATCGTCTAGTGGTTAGGACATCACGCTTTCAATGTGGTAACCGGAGTTCAATTCTCCGTAGCGCTACAAATCCGTAAAATCATTTCAAATCGTTTAAATTTGCACAGATTTTCAACATTTCTGTGGCTTAGTAGTCCTAATATTGTGAATTAATAGTTGAAAAAATTAGAAAAAGAGTGTATTATCTCGAAGAAATGAATATTAGCCGTTTATGTATAAGCGAGTCTGTCAACAACCCGAAGGAATCATGAATCCCGTCCATTTTCCGGAATCTCAACGCGCCCCTCAAGTCATTTCCATTTTTCTTCACCCGTTCGTCATGGTGATTTTGACTTTCGGAATTGTTTTATTTTCAAGTCAGCCAGTTTCGAGTTGGACCTGGATTTACTTCGGAATCATTATCATCTCGACGGTGCTTCTGCCATTCATTCAGGTCGTTTGGATGAAGAAAAAGGGAAAGACCGCGAGTCTGGACATTCCGGAACGCGAACGGCGCTCAATACCTTTCATCCAGGGTGTATTGAACTATTTTCTCGCACTGGTTGCGCTTTGGTTCTTCGAAGCACCGAAGCCGATTTTAATTTTAATGTGGGTGTATCTGTTCAATACACTAATCGCCATTATCATCACCTATTATTGGAAAGTCAGCGTTCATGGTATGGCGATTGGCGGGCCGGTCGCTTGTCTGGGTTATCTCATATCTCCATACATTTACTGGTTTCTTTTGTTGCTACCGTTAATCACATATTCCCGCGTTTCCTTGAAGGCGCATACGCCCATGCAGGTCATCACGGGTTTTGTTCTGGGATTTGTTTTAACTTTAATTCAATTTAAAATGATGATGCCACTATGAAAAAAGACGGAATTCTGGCAGTAATTTTAGGAGGCGGCAAAGGAACGCGCCTTTATCCGTTGACTAAGTACCGCGCCAAACCGGCTGTTCCGTTCGGCGGGAAGTTCAGGATTATCGATGTTGCGATTAGTAACTGTCTTAACAGTCATATCAATAGCATTTTTATTCTGACGCAATTTAATACGCATTCGTTGCACAGGCATATTTATAGCACTTATCGTCTGGGGCATTTTTACGGTGGATTCGTCGATATTCTGGCGGCGCAACAGACATTGGAACATACCGAGTGGTATCAGGGAACGGCGGATGCGGTGCGACAAAATATTTCCTACATTGTCGAAGAAAATACGAAATACACAATCATCCTTTCCGGAGATCATTTATATCGTATGGATTATCGTGAATTTTTGAATACCCATATTGAAAGCGGTGCCGATTTTACGATTTCGGTCAAACCGGTCACGTCTCAGGACGCGAGCGATTTTGGTATTCTTCAGACGGATGAAGGCAATCGCATCCTGAGATTTATCGAGAAACCAAAAGGCGATGCACTGGAGTCATTCAGGTCACCGGGCTTGCCGAAGGAAACACCTTTTTTGGCATCAATGGGGATTTACATTTTCAATACGGAAACGTTGCTGAAGATTCTCGAAGAAAATCCGAGCGATGACTTTGGCAGGCATATCATTCCGGCTTCAATCGGGAATTATCGTGCCCAAGCGCATCTGTTCGACGGTTACTGGAAGGACATTGGAACGATGGATTCCTTCTTTCAGGCGAATCTGGAGATGGCGTTGCCAAATCCGCCGTTTGATTTGTATAACGAAGCGGCGCCGATCTACACGCATGCCCGCGCCCTTCCTTGCTCCCGCGTTGAGAATTGCAATCTTTACTGTACGCTTATCGGTGAAGGAAGTATTCTCCGAGACAGTGAAATTCGTCAGGCGGTGATCGGAATTCGCACCCGAATTGCCTCCGGTAGCCATATTGAAAACTGCGTCATCATGGGTGCTGATTATTACAGATTCGAATCTTCAAGTACCTTGCCGCCGATCGGAATTGGCGAGAATTGTATCATTCGGAACGCTATTATTGATAAAAACGCGCGCATCGGCAAAAACGTTCGCATCATCAATGAAAAAAATGTCCGGGAAGCGGAATTTCCGACCTATTCCATCCGCGACGGAATCGTCGTAATTCCTAAGAATTCAGTCATTCCCGACGGCACGGTAATATAGACAAGGATAAATAAGGAAAGAGTTCATGGCAAAAGTCTTCAACCCCAAACAGACTGTCCTTTTTCCAGAACTTTTCGAGGATGCTTTTTTGCCTTCCATCACGACGCTCCCGGATTTCGATCAGGCTCTGGAAAATTTTGTCCGACTGTCCGACTTCGGTGCGCTGATCGATTTGAATTTTCACGGCATCGACAAATCTTATTCACTGCGGCTAGATGAGATTCAGATTCCACCGAAATATCTCAAAACCCACACGGAAAAACAATCTCCAGTTTTCAATCTTTTTCCAGCAGAAGTTCGCAACCAGATCAACCGCATGAAATATGATGTCCGGTCGTTTTTCGTTCACGCAAACCACCTGAAAACGAACTACGGATATTTTTTATTTCGGAATTATTTTCACAAGTGGGATATTCACAAGAAGAACAAGATTGAAGGATTGCGTGAATATTTTACAAACGAAATTGGCGAAACTGCTTATGAGGAATATTTCCGACGACTATGGCATACCGGGATCGATTGGATCAAATCCAATCTGGCGGAAATCCACCCGTATATCCTGACCATTGATCTGGATAAACAATTGCCGGACGAACGACAAAGTCTGAGAGATTCCGGAATGACGATTAATCAGCTCGAGAGAAACGATCGTGACTTGATTGTCCAGTTTCTCATCCTAAAAATGATGCATATTCCGCAGACGCTAACCGAATACACTGACGGCATCTCGATTTTGTCTATGTTCAAAACTATTCATCTAGATTATTTGAAAAACATTAAGATCGAATCGATCGAGGATATTGAGCAGTTATTCCGCTCAATCCCTCAAAATAACTTATAGAAATCGTGTTTTATACTGAGTCCAAAGATGCGGAGGAAATGGTCAGGGAGCAACTTCTTTCGCGTGATATTCAGGATCCCGTGGTTGTTTCTGCGATGCGATCCATTCCGCGCCATGCTTTCGTTAGTCCAAAATATGCCGAACTTGCCTATTCTGATCAACCGCTTCCGATAGGGTTGGGGCAGACGATTTCTCAGCCGTATGTCGTCGCGTTTATGACGCAAGCCCTTCGGCTTTCACCGGAATCGCGCGTATTGGAAATCGGTACCGGAAGCGGCTATCAGGCGGCAGTATTATCGAAAATAGCACGCGAAGTCTATACGATCGAATTTCTCGAAACTCTTGCAAAAAAAGCCGAAATCATCTTGAAAAACATCGGGGTAAAAAATGTTTTTATCCGGCGCGGCGATGGGCGTGATGGTTGGCGTGAACATGCGCCATTTTCACATATCATCGTTACGGCGGCGAGCGAAGATATTCCAGAGGAACTGATAAGACAATTGGCGATTGGTGGGAGAATGATCATTCCCGTTGGCAATCGCGACTGGACACAATATTTGGTGCTTGTTCAAAAAGAAAAAGATGGTATACGGAAAGAAAAAATTCTGCCGGTGCGTTTTGTTCCTTTAGTTAAAAACTCCTCAAAACGCCTGTCCAAAAAGAAAGGGGCAATATGAAAGAAAATCCGACCGAGATATTATCAGATTTGGTGAGTGTTCTGGAAAAAGTTGCCGGAGGTCGGTATTTTGGGGACGAATTTGTCCCATTTATGCGCGTGGGAAATCCGGAAACGATCCGACGCCTTGCGACACTTCTGGATAACCTCTGGAATCAGATCGAATCAAAGAATGATCAACTCGAAACGGCGATCATGGAACTGAAATCCGCCAGGGACAAAATGGAATCTGTCAACATACTTCTCGATTCCCGTGTCAATGAGCGCACAAAAGAACTTACTGAAGCCAATCAACGACTCGAAACAATTTCGACGATAGATGCATTAACGGAAATCCCAAACCGGCGACACTTCGAGCACCGGCTGGAGCAGGAATTTTCACGGACAAAACGTCACAACGAAAATCTATCCTGCATTATGATGGATATTGACCTGTTTAAAAATGTCAACGACACGTACGGCCATTTGTTCGGCGATGAAGTACTGAAAGCGATTGGGCGAATCTTGCGGAGTCAGTTGCGTGTTCATGATATTTATGCTCGTTACGGCGGTGAAGAGTTTGTCATTCTTTTGCCGGAATCGACACTTCATGCCGGCTTTTACGTCGCCGAAAAAATTCGTCTTGTTGTTGCTGAAACGATTGTCGCCAAAGAAAAAAATCAAGCAAAGGTAACGGTTTCACTGGGTATTGCCCAATACGACTCGAAATCGATGCCTGACAAACATTCATTGATTGATGCCGCCGATCGCGCTCTTTATGAAGCCAAGCGTACCGGTAGAAATAAGTCCGTCATTTACAATCCGGAGCGGACTTCCAAACCATCATGAGAACTTCTGAGGAATTTAAAAATATAAAAGAAATTTATTTGGAAATATATATACATCGGCGGTAAACTTCCGCTCGTGTCGCTTGTAATTGTGTCGATCATAAAAAATATCATTCCGTTTTTTCTTCTGATGGTTGTCTGTTCACAAAGTTACGGGCAAACATATCTCTGGCCATTACCGTACGGTAAACAGATCAGCGCGACATTCGGAGAACATCGGTATCGGCATTTCCACTCGGGGATAGACATTAAAACGAATCATTCAACCGGGTATCCGGTAATTGCAGTCGATGACGGATATATTTGGCGTCTGCGCGTTTCACACGTTGGATTTGGTAAAGCGGTGTATCTTAAACTTCGCGATGGCAACTTTGCAGTTTACGGACATTTAGATGAATTTTCCGAACGGCTTCTCAGTTATGTGGAAATTGAACAGCAGAGGCTGAAACGATATGCGATTGACCTTTATCCGGGCGAAAATATCATTTCTGTTCGTAAGGGTGATACGCTTGCTTTTTCCGGAAATACGGCGTCTATTTCGCCACACCTGCATTTCGAGATTCGCAACGCGCAGGAAAGACCCATGAATCCATTCAACTTCATTCCTGAGGTTGTTGATTATACAATTCCAACCATTCAGGAATTGGCGGTCGTTCCTTTGGATGTTCAATCACGAATCGACAATAGTCCGCGTCTGAAGACATTTCCCGTCTATTTTAAGGAAAAGCGGAATTTTATTGTGAAGGATACGATTCGCGTATCCGGCGGAATCGGAATCGCGCTGAAAACATTCGACACAATAAAAGGCATACCGAACAAATACGCGCCGTACGGCATTCGTATGTTGGTGAACGACAGTCTTCGATTTGCCGTTCAATATGATCTTTTTACTTTTAGCGAGACGCGAATGGTCGATCTGGATAGAGATAGTTATTTCCTTGAAAATGGCAACGGCAATTTTAATCGGCTGTGGATTCACCCCTTGGCAAAGTCGCTTCCGATCTATCGGCTTTCGCCGGGAACCGGAGTTTTAAAATTTCAACCCGGATTTCACACGATCCGGATTGAAGTGTACGATCATCGGAGAAACACGTCAACGCTAGATTTTGTCATTGAGTCGGCTCCTCAGCGAAGACTCGATCATCCAAAATTGAAATACACAAACAGCGGTTTTCAACTTACATTCGATAAACCGTCGTGGATCGCGCATAACCACTGGAGTGCGCAATGGGTGACGAAATACGGAAATCCCGTTCAGCCTGCGAAAATCGTTAGAACAGATACTGCCGGTACGCAAGTGGTTTTGACGGTTTTGAAGGGAAATATGCGAGAGAAAAATCTTCGAATCGGCATTGGCGATGAAACATTTCACGTTTTTGTCAATGTTTGGGAAGATTCAGAAGAGAGTCCGAAAATATCTTTTCAATACATCGAATATCCCGGGAGTTTCATTTGTCATCTGACATTCCGGCAGGCGCCGTGTCAATATCCCGCCTTATTTTTGCAATCGAACAATGATTTTGATCAGGTGGAACTTTATCAAGAGACGCCTGTGGATTTTACTACTGCGCCGACATCATTTGCCATGTGGAAAGATGCGCTTGCCTGCGAAATCCGGGTTCCATCGGAACCGATGACGGTTTATAGAAAACCGGTTCGTCTGAAATGCATCGAGCCGAAAATGGGCGGATCGGCGACTTCACAGGATTCGCTTTTTCAGGCGACATTCTTCCCCGGTTCCGTTTATGACACTTTGCTTTGCTGGATAGATACGGTTTCGGCGCATCCGGGAAAAAATGGAAATCAAGTTTCGAAAATCTACCGCATTTATCCTGAAACCGAGCCACTTCAGGATTCGATATCGGTCGAGTTCAAGTATCAGACATACGTGGAGAAAATTGAACAATACGGCGTTTACTCCTGGCGTGATGGAAAGTGGTTATTTTTAGGTAACCAGATTAGTGGGCGCGATGCAATCTGCGCTGATTCGAGAAAGTTGAGCGACTTTTGCTTAATGAAAGATCAGAAACCTCCCGTGATCAAAAACGTTTTTCCGGGGAATGGTGGTCGGTTTCGTTCATCGTCCGTCGATTGGCTCAAAGCGTCCGTTTCGGATGCGCTTTCGGGAATTCGTGACGACTTATCCATTCAGGTCCGGTTGGACGAGGTCCCTGTCCTTGCTGAATATTGCGGGATCAAGAAAACATTGCGTTATCAACTGCGTCAACCGTTAAAACCCGGCAGACATCAGGTTAGAATTACTGCGACAGACCGCGCGGGAAATGTTTCGACAGCGGTCAGTGAATTCACCATTATTTCCGGATAATAACCGATATGTTTATTCCAACCCGTGATTCGACGCTGAGATTAAAAAAACCGTATGTTGTGTATATTTTGATTGTGATGAATTTTTTAATATTTTTTTATCAGGCGACGTTACCGAGTGGATCTTATGCAGAGTGGTTTGGGCGGTTGGGTGTCGTTCCGGCGCATCTTTTCCAGAATGGAATTTTGGCATCCTTGATACCATTTTTTACCTCTTTATTTCTGCATGGCGGATTTGCGCATCTCGGCGGGAACATGCTCTATTTATGGATTTTCGGCGATAATATTGAAAGCACATTGGGGCATTTTAGATTTTTCATTTTCTATTTTGCGTGTGGAATCATTGCTTCGCTCACGCAGGTGATGTTCAATCCGGCGTCAGAGGCGCCGATTATCGGAGCCAGCGGAGCAATCTCTGGAATTCTCGGCGCTTATTTGATTCGGTATCCACGCGCCAAAATCCAGATACTATTTTGGGTTATTATTTTTTTTCAGCGATTTTGGATTCCGGCGGTCTACGTGCTGGGCATTTGGTTTGCGATTCAGTTGAGCAATGGACTCGGAGCGTTGACTTTTCGCCAGCAGGGCGGTGTCGCATGGTTTGCTCACATAGGAGGATTTATTAGCGGAATCGCATTGTTGTTATGGATGGAACCTTATGAAAGGAAGCGGCTATGGAAACAGTTGAATCGGAATTATTAAAAAATGCGGCGCGAGAAGCGGCGAAAGCATCGTTTTCGCCGTACTCGCATTATCCAGTCGGTGCGGCGGTGATGACGGAAGACGGCGTGATTTATAGCGCCTGCAACGTTGAGTCGAGCGTGTATGGCCTTAGTATGTGCGCCGAACGGAACGCACTCGCCACGGCAGTATCTAAAGGCGCGAGGAAATTCCGCGCACTAGCCATCTGGTCAGAAAATGGTGCGACGCCGTGCGGAGCCTGCCGACAAGTCATCTGGGAATTGTGCGGAGAAATTCCTATCTACATAGTAGATGCAGATGGAAAAGAAAAGTGTTATATTTCGTCGGTTTTATTACCAGACCCTTTTGATGAGAATAAATTGAGAAAGTGACATGAACAAAAATGCAATTTTGATTGGCGTGGCGGGCGGAACCGGTTCCGGAAAAACATCGATGGCCAAAAATATTGTCCGGGATTTCGATCCTCGCCAGGTCGTAATCATCGAACAGGATTCTTACTACCACGATCTGAGCCAGATTCCAATGGACGCGCGGAGCCATCACAATTTTGACCATCCGGAATCTTATGACTTCGATCTGTTGAAGAATCAGATGAAATCTATCCTAAACGGCGAACATGTCAAGGTTCCCATATACGACTATAAAACCCACACTCGGTCGGCGGAAACGATTTCCGTCCACGGGCAGAAAATTATTGTCCTCGAAGGTATTATGGTGTTGTTTGACCCGGACCTGCGGCGTATGATGGATATTAAGGTTTACATTGAGACCGCGGCGGATATTCGATTCATTCGCAGAATGGTGCGCGATATCAAACAAAGAGAGCGATCTTTCGAGTCGGTCATCGATCAATATTTAGGGACGGTGCGCCCGATGCACGAGCAATTTATCGAACCGACTAAGCAGTACGCCGACATCATCATTCCAGAAGGCGGACACAACACAGTCGCTATTGATTTATTCAAGACGAAAGTGAAGTCGCTTCTCCGTTTAATCAACTCCGAGAGCGAAAAGCAGATGTCGTAAATTGCATACGCCCAAATGGACGAATGGAAAAAATCAATTGTTTTTATAATAAAAAAAATAAAAATTAGGCATCGATTATGATGAATGACAAAACAATTCACGGAATCCCAATGCAAATGGAAGAGGTCGTAGCCGTTATTGGAAAACAGTGCGGCTGGATCGAAGTCATTTGCGGGAGCATGTTTTCGGGAAAAACGGAAGAACTAATCAGACGTTTGCGCCGCGCTCAGATCGCCAAACAACGCGTGGCCATCTTTAAACCGAAGATTGACGTTCGGTACAGCGAAGATCATATTGTTTCCCACAACCAGCAGAAAATTCCGTCGCAGACAGTTGAAAAAGCGGAAGACATTCTTCGGCTTGC
>Ga0210017_1000229_pt1 | contig 44701 bp, 45 predicted proteins | sample CryGeyCG2014_020_FD_183966 | JGI IMG/M metagenome (GOLD analysis project Ga0210017, IMG submission 183966) | Groundwater microbial communities from aquifer - Crystal Geyser CG08_land_8/20/14_0.20 (SPAdes) (version 2) | ecosystem: Environmental > Aquatic > Deep subsurface > Groundwater | place... | reverse complement strand
AAATTTTGAGTAAAAGATAATTAGCCGCCGCCGAAAAATCCGTCCGTCCGAGCGAGGGCATGGCGGAAGGGGGGTGTGGGGGGAATTCCGCCATGCCCGAGCGGATAGAATTGTCGCCCCGCCACCTGCCCGAATACTTGGAGGGCAGAACATCAAAGAAAAATGTCCTTTCCTTTTTAGAAGAAATTGGTCGCGTGCAAATCCGAAAAGCAAGGAACATTTTTCTTTGGTGTCCGCCGAGTCCACGAGGCGGTGGCGGGGCGTCCTCATTCGTGGGGGTTCTCCGCAAAATGGGTTCTGACTTTTTCAAACAAACACCACCAAACAGGATTTTGCAAATTTTTGGAAGTTGCCTCGGGGCTTCGCCCCTCGGCATTGGTTTCCGCCAAGAAATTCCAGGGGGTTTTGAATTCCGCCAAAAGAATTCCCGCCGAAAGTCGGCGGTTCCCAAACGAAGTTTGGATTGCGCCAAAGGCGCAAGAGCCAATGAGGAGAGATTTTTAGAAATTGTCGGTGTAAGTGCAATGCCTTTATCAATTTAATTCCCGAAGCTATGATCAAATACTTTATCTATTGTAGAAAATCAAGTGAGGACGAAGAACGCCAAGTTTTGAGTATCGAGGCACAGCTTACGGAGCTTCGGGAATTCGCCAAGCAAAATAATCTTTTCGTTGAAAAGGAGTATTACGAAAGTAAAACCGCCAAAGAACCGGGGAGAGTTGTTTTCAACGAAATGCTTGGCGAAATTGAAAAAGGCACTGCACAGGGAATTTTAGCGTGGAATCCCGACAGATTAGCGAGAAACTCGATTGACGGTGGCAGAGTAATTTATTTGGTTGATACGCAAAAAATTGTTGCGCTAAAATTCCCTACTTTCTGGTTCGAGGCGACACCCCAAGGAAAATTTATGTTGTCTGTCGCCTTCGGACAAGCAAAGTATTACACCGACAATTTAAGAGAAAACATTTTGCGCGGGATTCGGCAAAAAATACGCCGTGGTGAATTATCGGCAAAAGCCCCTCTCGGATATTTCAATGAGCCTCGTTTGCGCACGATTGAGCCGGATAAAAAGACCTTTGGCAAAGTAAAAGAAGCGTTAGGGGCTTTTGCTACGGGACAATTTACGCTCACTGCAATTCAGCGCAAAATGTTTTCTCTTGGCTTGGTTGGCAAAACGGGCAAACCTTTACACCTCGCCAGTATTGAACATATTTTGAAAAATCCATTTTACTACGGACACTTTCAATATCGTGGCGAGGTGCATCAAGGTTCGCATAAGCCAATGATTGCAAAGAAACTTTTTGACCAAATCCAAACAGCACTTGTTCAGAATGGGAAGCCCCGAAAAAAGCGAGGGCCAAAGAATTTTCAGTTTTTAGGTTTTGCTACTTGTGGGGTATGCGGGTATGCAATAACCGCCGAACGGCACATTAAGAAAAGTGGTTTGAAATTTATTTACTATCGTTGCACCCACAAGAGCAAAACTATTCAATGCACTGAAAACCGCTTTTTGCGGGAGGAAGTTTTAACTGAACAAGTAAAAAATCTTTGTCAAAAAGTTTCTTTGCCCGATGAGTGGCGGGAAAAGTTTTTGGCAAAACTAGAAAATGAGAACAAAGAATCCCGCCACTCATCAGACCTTTTCGCTCAAAATCTCCGCGATAGTATTTCCGCCATTAAAATACGGCTAGAGCGACTTACAGACGCATATTTAGGCGAAGCATTGGAACTTGGCGAGTATCAAGAGAAAAAGAATATTTTAATGGTGGAAAAGAAAACAATTGAGGAGAAGTTATCTGATTTTGAGCGGAAAGGTAATCATTGGCTCGAACTCATGCGAAACTGGATTATTGAAGCCAACCAAGCCGAAAATCTCTCTAAACAAGAAAATCCCTCACGGATGAGAGATTTTCTTGTTTCCATCGGCTCGAACCGCCGACTTTCGGCGGGAATTCTTTTGGCGGAATTCAAAACCCCCTGGAATTTCTTGGCGGAAACCAATGCCGAGGGGCGAAGCCCCGAGGCAACTTCTTCGGCAAATCAAATTTGGTGGACTGTAAGGGAATCGAACCCTTGACCTCCGCAGTGCAAATGCGGCGCTCTAGCCAACTGAGCTAACAGCCCATGAAAATAATGCATCTCCCATAACTCGCAAATCGGAGACATGCAGAGGTAAGTATCTCTCTATAGTTCTTTGTGTTACCCGCGCTCAATTTTAAGTTTCAGACAGCAGGCGCGCGTATCAGTGATTTATATCGAGGAGCGTTGCCCAAGTTCGGTAAGTGGGGAGAGTATCCATCCGGCAAAAGTGCTGAAAATGTTGGTGATCAGCATAATACCAATGAAGATGAAGAAAATACCTATGAGTTTGTAGAACAAACGGCTTCCGCCCGAACTTCCGAAGTGTGCTTCCGCCCAACCGATGGAGCCAAAATTTTGATGCATCCATTCAGCATACCTGGTAATGGCAAAGCCGATGCCGAGTACCATGATGCCAATAATCATACGTCTGATCATAGGGAAAACATTAAGGAAATAATAAGGTAGTACAACGTGGACAGAAACTGACTCGGATTACCGAGCCTGACTTTTGGTGTGACCTTACAACCACGTTAGAAACTATTTTAGCAAAAATTTCTGAAAAAATCAAATCGCTCCGCTCCGCTGTAGTGCCGCTCACGCGGCACTACCCCGCAGAAAAATTGCCTTCCCTTTAAGAAAAAAATTGGTGCGCACAAAAATAAAACTTAAATGATAAGGCAATTTTTCTGCTCGGCTCTGTTCTAACGAACATGACGGCGGGGTTTCGCTTGCGGCTCGTAGGAAAAAATTGGGGGAGTTTGAGGGGGAAAATTTTTGCCCGCGAGCCGCCAACGAATTGACCTTGAAAAAGCCGTCTTGTCTTGTAGTGGTGGGCGCGCCTGGATTCGAACCAGGGACCTTCTCGGTGTAAACGAGACGCTCTAACCAACTGAGCCACGCGCCCGTGGTACCCTTTGTTTGAAAATGCGCGAACCTTCTTTGTAGGAAGTCCAGTTTGGTGCGGACGAGAGGACTTGAACCTCCACGAGCGAAACCGCTCACAAGCCCCTCAAGCTTGCGTGTCTACCAAATTCCACCACGTCCGCAAAACTATTTTAATCCACAGTTTTTTCCAGCAAACGCTTTTTCCAATTGCGTAAAAAATAGAGTTTTGCGCGGCGTACGCGCGCCGCTTTCACGATCTCTATTTTTTCAATAAACGGAGAATTCAAGGGAAAGATTCTCTCTACCCCTATGTTGCCTACTTTCTTGCGAACTGTAATAGTAGCTCCGGCTTCTTTACCGTGCTTGTGTGCAAGAATAATACCCTCAAACATCTGGAGACGTTCTTTTTCCTCACCTTTCGCACTGGTTTCCTTGATTTTTTGGAACACTTTTATGGTCATACCTGGTTGCAGATTCGCGTACGCACCTTGTGAGGCAAGCGTTTCTACATTCTTTGATACTTTCATATTATTTGTCTTGTCTGCAGCTGGTGTATCAGTTGTGGCACTCTCTGCCGGTGTTTCGCGCACCGGAATTTCTGCGGTTGATTTTTCTTCAGTAGCCTCAACGGGAGTTTGTGCCGCCGCGTCTTTTGTGGTTTCGTCAGTCATATGCGTGGTGTGAGTATTCGGGAAAATAAGCCTGTTTTTAAGTAAAAGCAGTCTCCATTCTAGCTAATCCGATAGGTTTTGTCAACAATAAAAACGGAAGTCAGAAGTTGGTAATCAGAAGTCGGAAGCATACATCAGCTACCATCAAAAGAATTTTTGCTTAACAATCATTTCCGCTTGCTGGATAGTTTCAGGAAGCCGTCCCTCTTTATTTTCTATGACGTTATCATACACATCCAAGTGCCGCATCCATTCGGCGGAAAACTTTTGGCGTTTTTGTATTTCTTCCCAAGGATCGCCGCGTTTTTTCAGTCGCTCGGTCAATACCGCAGTATCCTTATTTGGCGGTGTAATGACGATACTCAAACTTTCCGGAAATTGTGTTTGCATGTTCGCAACTCCCTGCCAATCCATTTTCCATAACACGGGATTGGGTTGGGTTAAGCATCTTTCAATTTCTTTGTATGTAGCGCCCCGGTAGTCGCCATATACTTCCGCCCATTCAATAAATGCGTTTGCTTCGCGCATGCGCTGAAAGTCTTCTCGGGTAATAAAATAATACGGGCTTCCTTCCTGCTCACTCCCACGCGGCTTGCGCGTAACCGAGGTAATGACCCGAATTGCACTGAATCGCTTCACCATGGCTTCAATGACAGAATCTTCCCCGGCACCCGATGGGCCGGAAATGAGTATGAGCGGAGGATGATTTTTTGTAAAATCCATACACTTAAGAACATTGTTTGAGGAAGTCAAAGAATTCTTTTGGTGGTTCAACACTATAATTTTTCCATTCGTTTTGCAAGTCAGAGAATCCAAGATGTTCCGCATGCAGCATAAGGAACGGGGCGGTAAACGCCGGCTTCTTTTTTGGCATATAGAGGATGTCCCCGACCACCGGATGGCTGATTGCCAACAGGTGCGCGCGGATTTGATGGGTGCGTCCCGTGTGGATTTGCACGTCAACCAGTGTCGCGGCACGGTACCGCTCACGAACTTTGTAGGTGGTGAGTGCGCTCTTGCCGTCCTGGCTTTTGGGGCGGGCAGCCATTTTACCGCCGGTTGCTGCACGGCTGATGACAAAATCAATTTCCCCTTCGTCTTTTGTCATAACACCGTACACCAGCGCCGTGTAACGTTTCTCAATGCGGCGCAGTTTGAACTCGCGCTTCAGATACTCAAACATTGCGAACGTGCGCGGTATGATCATGATGCCGGAAACATCGCGATCCAAACGGTGTACCAGCGTCGGGCGTCCGGGATCTTCGCCGATTTTCCCCAGCGATGCATCGTACGCGAGGAGCATATCCACAAGCGTTCGTTCACGAGTATCCGGTGATGCGGTTGGGTGTACGAGTAGTCCCGCGGGCTTATTGATAATGAGGTAGTCATCGGTATGCGCTACGATGTCCAGTGCAAAGGTTGCCTTTCTTTCCTGCTTGGGAAACTTACCAGAGCGCGGTGATTGAGTGGGCAGCGTCATAACAACATCCCCATCTTTTAAAAACTGATGGACAGATGGAGTGTGCTCATTCACCAGCACCCCACCACATTGAATGAGTTTTTGTATCCGTGATCGGGAAATATCAGGAAGCTGCTCCGACAAAAAAACATCCAGCCGCGTTTTTTTTGCGCCTGCGGAAGTGTAGATAAATTTTCGTTGGTCAGTCATAGTATTTGGTTAGGGAGATTTTTTATTTTGTTGCTGATAGAGCTTTTGGAGATAGATCAGCGCCTGTTTTTTTGTTTTCACTTTTCCGTCCAACTGGGCTTCGTGCAGTGCATCCAAAAGTCTGCCAACGTTTCTCCCCTCCGCAAGATTAAAGATTTGCATAAGATTGTCGCCGTCAACCAATTTTTTTATTTTTGGCATGCGGCGCGGTTTTTCTTTTTTGTAGATCGCCAAAACTTTTTTGTAGAGGGAGAGTCCTTGCGGAATTGTTCCGAGCGAATCCGCGCGTAACAGCAGCAGTAAATCAGCAAAGAGCGGATTGCCCAGCCAATGCTTACGGCGTTCTTTGCTCATGGTGAGGACATTGTCCAGCATCATGTGGTGCCTGATGAGCCAGGATACGTCGCGTATAAACTTTGTTGGAGCTTTCAGGCGCTTCAAAATTTTTTCCGCAATCTCCGCCGATTTGGTCACATGACCGTCAAAGCGGATACGCTCCGCGGTTTTGAACGTGTCCGGTTTTCCTACGTCATGAAGGAGTATGCTCCACGCAAGCGTGGAACTCGGGTGTGACGGAAAATTATTGAGCGACTTTAACGTATGCTGCCAAACATCGCCTTCCAGGTGGTATTCTTTTGGCTGGGCGACACCTTTGCATTTTTCCAATTCCGGAAAAACAATGGCAAGCAGTCCCAAATCTTCCAAATTGCCGAAAGCGGAAGCGGCGCTTGGTCCCGTAAGGATTTTTGTCATCTCGTCAAAAATTCGTTCTTTTGATACAACCGTTATATCTCCCGCATATTTTTTTATGGCGTTGTAGGTGTGCGGGTGGTACTGAAAGCCGAGCGCGTTTTTAAATCGTACAGCGCGCAGCATGCGCAGTTTATCTTCTTTAATGCGCTCATCGGCCCTGCCAATAAAGCGAATCAGGCCAAGCAGCAGATCTTCCTGTCCGCCCACGTAATCATAGAGATGTTTTTTGACTGGATCGTAAAACAAACCATTGATGGTAAAATCCCGGCGCTTGGCATCTTCCTGCGGATTGGTAAACAGCACGGCATCGGGGTGTCGACCGTCCGAGTAGCCGCTGTCCGAGCGAAAGGTTGCGACTTCAAACTCATGTCCTTGCTGATGGACGCGCAGTACGCCAAACTGTCGTCCAACCGGATAGGTTTTTGGCAAGATCGTTTCTATCTGGTCGGGTGTTGCTGAAGTGGCAATGTCAAAATCTTTCGGTTGCCATTTTTTCTTTTGCTGTTTGGCGAGCAGCATGTCGCGTACCGAACCGCCTGCCCAGTAGGCGGCAAACCCTGCGTTTTGTAGTTTTTTAACAATGGCGAGAGAAGCGAATTTCATACATACGTAGCTTAGCACTAAATCTTGAAACGTAAAACATGAAACTTCGCACCCGCTCTACAAATGAGTGCCATGACTTCGTATGTCCTCGAGACTTGCGAAGTCGGCATAGCGAACTCTACACGAAAAAGCCCCCGGGAGAGGAAAGCGCCATGGCTGTGTAGGCCTGCTTTCTCCCGAGGACGGTACGTGATAGCGTTTAGGGCAAAACCTTGTACTCCAAGGCATGCCCTTGACTAGGAGCTATCAAACCCCGACTGGTTCGCAGATTGTTGGTGTCACAAACGCCGAATGGTATTCTCCTTACTTTTTAAAGCACAAGAAAGCAGTGTAGTGTACATGAAAAACGAGAACTTGTCAAGGTGGTGGGCGGCACAAGAGTTGAACTTGTGACCTCTACAATGTCAATGTAGCGCTCTAACCAACTGAGCTAGCCGCCCATGCGGAAATAGTAGATATGCGTAAAGACAAGAAGTAGTATAGAAAATAAGCAAAAAAAAGTCAAAGCCATACACCTCCCTATGCTTACTATCAATACCCTATGCTATATCCTTTCTTCTTGTTCCAGAACAATTATTTTATCCAACAATGCTGGAAAAGTGTATCCAGCAGCTTCTGCTGCTTTAGGAAGAAGTGATTTGGTGGTGAGTCCTGGGATAGTATTCAATTCCAAAAAGAAAACATCACCGCTTGTATCAACAATAAAGTCAGAACGAAACACCCCTCGGCAGCCAAGAAGAGTGTGTGCTTGTATGGCATATCCCCGCAACATTTGTACTAAGTCGTCGGATAGGGGTGCAGGGCATATTTTCTGAGCCAAACCGTCAGCATATTTTACTTCACGATCAAAAATGTATGGGAAGAATGTATGGCGATACCGGAAGCGCATCAAGTTTTTCGTTTCCCAAAACCGCAACAGTATACCCATGTCCCTTTATATAGGATTCAATAAGTACATTGCTTTCAAACAAGAGGGCTTTTTCCATACCATACCGAAGTTCTTCCTCCGTGTGTGCGAGCGTCATACCAACACTGGACCATCCATGGAGCGGCTTTATCATAGCGGGAAGCAGCGCCATCGGAAGAGGACCATACTTCGTTATCTATACCCCTCGTGGAACCGACATACCTGCAGCCGCGCATAGTACCTTTGTCCGATGCTTATCTATGGCTAGCGCGTGCGTGGCTACGCCAGAAAACGTATAGTGTATACCCAGCGTTTCCAAAAATCCTTGGACAGTACCGTCTTTCCCGCAGGATCCGTGAAAAATAGGGAGTGCAATGTCAAAAGTTTTATAATGTTCAAGAAATTTTTGCAGGTCGTTTGGGAAATCAAAAAAAGTAACCTTGTATTTTTTAGTATCAAGATATTTTTGTACTTCACCTGCACTTTGGATCGCTATATCCCGCTCGGACGATGTTCCACTGGCGAGGATGGCGATGGAAATCATAAAAAGTTGGAGTAGACAATAGGTATATGGTCACTGCTTGCACGAACTGCAAATGGCCGCCATCATGGAATTGAACCTGGAACCGTCCGGATATATCAAAAATATAGTGTTGTCGCTCGCACGAACTGTAAATATCCGTCCGCCCGCCTGGACTTGAACCAGGGACCGATCGGATATAAGCCGATTGCTCTAACCAACTGAGCTACGGGCGGACGGATATTTCCAATCGTAACTCGCTAGACACTAAAAGCCGAATGTTCTACCATTGAGCTACACGCGCAGGTTGTTGTGCTTGTGCCACCCTGTACGTAAGCTACGCACTCCAAACTTATTGAGCTAAGGACTGGCGCATCTTTGCAATCATAACGTGTTAGGCAGTACAAACCGAACGCTCTTCTATCCTAGCGTAAAGCTCTACATTCGTCAAAACAGAAAAAAGCGACTTGCGCCGTTCCTTGTAGTTTATCACGCATTTCTTACTTTTCTTTACGCCACCATCTTCTCCATCGCCTCTTGCAGGGTACGAATAACCCTTGCCTCGGCGGTTTTGAGATCCGTATGATCAAGGGTTACTTCGGCAAACGCGCGGGAACCTGTCGCGCCAAGTTGCGCGGCAAGAGCGAGTGCATCCACATTTTTTACCGCACGTATCCAAACTTGTATCACCCCCGTGTCTTCTTTTTCAAATAACAGGACGATGACCCTGGCTTGCGGTGCGCTGACAATCAACTCGTCAGTCATGCCTTCAAAATTTTCTGCCGATGCGTCTGCGAGGTTGAAATCTTCCTGGCTGATGAGCGACCAGACGAGCTGATTATCCACGCGGGATTTGAGCCGCGCCAGAACGCGTCCCCACAATTTAAGCGTATTGAGCGAATGGCTTTGATAGATGTTCTTGACGATTTCTTCGCGCGCTCCGCCCTGCTCAACCAGTTCACTTGCGACGCGCAATGCATGGGGTGTAACGACGGAAGTCTTAAACGACTTGGTACGGGTGATCATACCGGTCAAAAGCAGCGTCGCAAGGTCTTTATGCATGTAGCTGGAATCCAATTCTTTGAACAAGCGGTAGAGGATTTCGGTAATGGACACAGCAGTCAGATCCAAAACATTAATTTGTCCGTAGCCCTCATTACTGCTGCGATTGTCAATATTCAAAATTGGCGTTTCATAAAAACTTTCAGCCCGTTCGTCAAAAAATGTTCCCAGCGACTCCAAATCCTGCGTGCCGATCGTGATGATCAAGTCATAGGCGGCATGCGCCTGGTTTTTGATTTCCACATCTGCTTCGGTAAATTCGCCGTCCTCGGGCGTAATGAAAATGCGCAGTCGCTCACCCTCGGTATCATAGCTGAATTCTTTAACCTTGGTATGCGTGAGGTCAAGGCTGATAACGAACTGGCTCAACTCGTCGGACTTGCCCATAATCTTATCAATCTGCGGCAAGAACTCTAACGTCTTGGGCCGGTAAAAATCCTCGCAAAGTATGGTAACATCTTTCCCGAGATGTTTTAAAAATAAAAAGAGTGCCAACGAACCGGATATGGCATCGGCGTTGAAATTTTTTGAAAATGTGATGAGTATGCGCTGGGCTTTCTCAAATTGAGTTTTGATTTGCTCGGTTTGGGTTAAGGCCATAGCAAGAAGTCGGAAGTGAAAAAGAGGAAGTCTGACAGTGCGGCGCATCATGCGCATTACGGGGAGTATTTCGGGAAATCATGGCAGTGTAGCATACTGGAGCAAAAGGTCAACCCGGTTGAAAAGTAGGAGATTTACTGGTAAGGTGGCAGGTATGGAATTGCCTAAAGTGTACAATCCAAAGGAAGTTGAAGACGCTATCTACCGTTCATGGGAGGAGAGTGGCTGTTTTAATCCGGATAATTTGCATGTTGCGAAAGACGCGGAGAGTTTTACCATTGCCATGCCCCCGCCGAACGCCACGGGAGTACTGCATTTGGGGCATGCCATGACCATGGCGTTGGAAGACGCAATGATCCGGTTTGCGCGCATGCGCGGGTTACGCGCGCTATGGGTGCCGGGAACGGATCATGCGGCTATAGCCACACAAAACGTGGTGGAAAAAAAGCTGGCGAAAGAGCATATTACGCGGCACGATTTAGGTCGGAAGAAGTTTTTGGAGAAAGTTGCGGAACACGTTACCGAATCGCAACATACAATAAAAAATCAAATCCGCAAAATGGGTGCAAGCTGCGACTGGTCGCGCGAGCGCTATACCTTAGACGATGGGCTGACCCGTGCGGTGCAGGAGGTGTTCGTGCGCATGTACCACGATGGGTTGATTTATCGAGGCAATCGCATCGTTAACTGGTGCCCGCGTTGCCACTCCACACTCGCTGATGATGAGATTGCGTACGAAGAGAAGCCGACAACCCTCTTCACGTTTCGCTATAACAACGATTTTCCCATCGCCATTTCTACGACTCGCCCCGAAACCAAACTTGGCGATACCGCGGTTGCCGTGCATCCTGATGATACGCGCTATAAAAAGTATGTGGGAAAAATCTACGCCATTCGTTTTGGTGATGTGGTGCGGCACGTGCAGGTGATTGCCGACACGGAGGTTGACATGAACTTTGGCACGGGGGCGGTTGGAGTGACCCCGGCACACTCTATGACGGACTATGCGCTGGCGGAGCGCCATGGCGCGGAGGTGGTCAAAATCATCGGTGAGGACGGGGTGATGCTGGATGCGGCGGGCGCTGACTACAAAGGATTGCCAGTGGGTGAAGCGCGCCAAAAATTTATTGCATGGCTGCAAGCCGAAGGATTGGTTGAGAAAGAAGAGTTTATAGTCCACAATTTAAGTGTGTGCTACCGGTGCGGCACGCCGGTGGAGCCGCTACCATCCGAACAGTGGTTTGTCAGCGTGGACAAGCCGTTTACCCTGCAATACGGACATATACAAGGCATAAAAAAAGGCAGCAAATATTCCTTGAAAGAACTGGCACTACACGTGGTACGCGAGGGGTTGATAGAAATCATTCCCGGTCGTTTCAACAAAACGTATTTTAACTGGATGGAAAATCTGCACGACTGGTGCATCTCGCGACAGATTTGGTTTGGACACCGCATACCCGTATGGCACAGGAAAGATTCTGCAATATATGTTGGCGTTAAGCAACCGGAGGGAGAGGGATGGATACAGGATCCGGATACGCTGGATACCTGGTTCTCTTCCGGCTTGTGGACATTCTCCACGCTGGGCTGGCCCGAAGACACGCATGATCTCAAAACCTTTCACCCGACATCCGTTTTGGAAACGGGCTACGACATTCTCTTTTTCTGGATAGCGCGCATGATCCTCATGACGACCTACGCGCTCAATGATATTCCGTTTAAGCAAGTGTATTTGCACGGTTTGGTGCGCGATAAAGAAGGACGCAAAATGAGCAAGTCGCTCGGCAACGGCATTAATCCGATAGTAATGATAGAGCGGTATGGCGCGGATGCTCTGCGCGTGAGTATGATGATCGGAAATGCCGCGGGCAACGATGTCCGACTCTATGCAGAAAAGATAGAAGGCTATCGCAATTTTGTGAACAAGCTTTGGAACATCGCGCGGTATGTACTCATGAGCGTCAAGGAAATAACCGTTCCCGAGGCTGTACCAAATCCGCAAACGCTTGCCGACCGCTGGATACTCGCGCGTCTTGCGGAAACGGCAACAACAGTAACCAAAGCGCTTATCCGACACGATTTTTCACTCGCGGGAGAGACACTCCGTGCATGCACCTGGAATGATTTTGCGGACTGGTACGTGGAGATCAGTAAAAAAGAAGAGGGGAAAGACGCCATACTCTTGTACGTGCTTGATATGCTCCTCAAACTTTGGCATCCGCTCATGCCATTTGTTACCGAACATCTTTATCGCTTGTTGCACGGAGAAGACGCGCAGCTCATAGTGGCGGCGTGGCCAAAGCATGCGGGGAAGTATGACGCAAAAGCGCTAGCGCATTTCGGGCAGTTTCGTGATATGATACAGGCAGTACGAACCATTCGTGCCGAAAATCATCTTGCGCCAACGGTAGGTATAGCAGTAACTGCAGTTGCTCCGGAAGCCAAAGAACTCGGACCCTATGCGCATCTTGCGGCTGAATTACTGCGTGCCACATCGGTGGCGCTAACCGATACCATGCCATTTGTGCCGCATGCGGCAGTCCAGCATGCTGGACAAGTTATGGTACTCGTGCCGCTTGAGGGATTGGTGGATATCGAACGGGAGAAGAAGCGTCTGGAAAAAGAATGCCAACGGACGGCAAAGTATGTACAGAGCGTTGAGCAGAAATTAGCGAACAGAGCATTTATCGCCCATGCTCCTGTGGAAGTGGTGGTGGCGGAAAAAGGAAAACTTACGGCAGCCCAAGAAAAACTCGATAAACTTTCTGAACAACTGGCGCATCTGTAATGTCCGATAGCATCGCATCTTTTTCCTGTCACTCCCGCGTACGCCTGTCTGCCGGCAAGTAGGAGGGAATCTCTAAAAGTTGGGAATGATCTTATACAACAGCATGTGCCCATAGATACTTCAAAAAAAACAATTGATGAACTTTTGACCCGCGGTGTTGCGCAAGTAACGGTGCGCGAGAGCGTGGAGAAAAAACTGCGATCGGGGAAAAAGTTGCGCATCAAACATGGTGTTGACCCTACCACCAAAGACCTGCATTTGGGCTACGCGGTGGTGTATGAAAAATTGCGGAAGCTGCAACAAATGGGACACACAATCGTGTTTTTGATTGGCGACTTTACCGCGCGTTTCGGCGATCCGACCGACAAAGAGTCCCAGCGTACGCTGCGTGATAAAAAGGAAGTGGAGGCGGCAGCCAAAAGCTACGCCAAACAAATTGGCACGATATTGGATATGCAGAAAACGGAAGTGCGCCACAACTCCGCATGGTACGACAAACTGTCTGCTGAAGGGTTATTGCGTCTCATGTCGCGCTTTACGGTCGCGCGTATGCTGGAGCGCGATATGTTCCAAAAGCGGCAGGAGGCGGGGCATGAGATTGGTATGCATGAACTCGTCTATCCGGTATTGCAGGGGTGGGATTCGGTGATGCTCAAGAGCGATATTACGGTTGTGGGCACCGATCAAACTTTTAATGAGTTGCAGGCGCGCAAATTGCAGGAGCAGGAGGGGCAGGAACCGCAGGATATCATTGCCATGGATATATTGGTTGGTACGGACGGTCATCTCAAAATGAGTCAGTCACTTGGCAATTACGTGGGTATTATGGAAAGTGCGATGGAACAGTATGGTAAACTCATGTCCATTCCAGATTCTGCCATCTTGTCGTATCTTACTCTCGTAACGCGCATTTCCGCACAAGAGATCGCGCTGTTATCTGAAGAACTTACTAAGGATAAGGTGAATCCACGGGATGTAAAAATGCGCCTCGCAAAAGAGGTGGTAACCATATACCATGGAGCGACAACTGCGGAAAAGGCCGAACAGGCGTTTATCCTGCAATTTCAAAAACATGAGCCGCCGACCTATATAGAAGAAATTTTGGTCAAAGGCGCAACACTCATTGAGGTAATGGTGGAAACCAAGCTTGTCGCATCAAAAGGCGAGGGGCGCAGAATGTTGGAGCAGAACGCGGTTAAGGTTGATGGAGAAAAAGTTGTTGATGGCACGCTCGCCGCAAAAAAACTCAAAGGGAAAGTGCTGCAAGTCGGCAAGCGGAAATTTGTGAAGATCACGTAGTCGTCTCAACTAAATTATTGACTCCGTAAATCCATCGGACTTACGGAGTCCCGCAATAAACACATGGAAATCGTATTTGTTACCCTAGGTATCGTTCTCGCCGTGCTGGTTGCGTGGCAGTTTTTTGCAACGCGAAAAATGCTGGAAAAACTTACAGAAAGCAGGGAAAAAGATCAATCACTGCTTATGGTGCAGCAGCGCATTGATAACATTACCAAGGAATTGAACGAACGATTGGCGGAAGTTGCGCGTTCGCAAGATCGCTCCACCGTATCCATTGGCGAGCGGCTGGACAATGCCGCGAAAGTGGTTGGCGCGGTGCAGCACAAGCTCGGCGGCATTGAGGAAAGCAGCAAGCGCATTTTTGACGTGGGCAAAGATATAGCAAGTTTGCAGGAAATTCTTCGCGCGCCGAAGCTGCGCGGTATGCTGGGAGAGTTATTTTTGGGGGATTTATTAGCGCAAATTTTACCCCAAGAGCACTACATGTTGCAGTACCGGTTTAAGAGCGGGGAAGTGGTGGACGCGGTGGTGAAACTGCGCGACGAGTATTTGGTGCCGGTAGACTCCAAATTTCCGTTGGAGAATTTTAAGCGTGTGATTGAAGCGCAGGATGATGAGGAACGTAAGCGAGCGCGCAAAGTATTTCTCTCGGATGTCAAAAAACATATTGACGCGATAGCGGCAAAGTATATTCTGCCGGATGAAAAAACGTTTGATTTTGCGCTCATGTACGTTCCGGCGGAAAATGTGTACTACGATATGATTGTGAAAGACGCGGAAGGAACCGGTATTTCGGATTATGCGCTGCAAAAAAAGGTGATACCGGTTTCGCCCAACAGCTTCTATATTTACCTGCAAGCAATCGTGCTGGGATTACGAGGCATGCGCATTGAGCAGAGCGCCAAGGACATACTGTTGTATCTCCAGCGGCTGCGCGGCGATTTTGGCAAATTCAGTGAAGACTACCGCGTTTTGGGAAAACACCTGGGGTATGCGAAGAACAGCTATGACGAATCGGAAAAGCGTTTGGAGAAAGTGAGTGATAAGCTGGAATCCATTGGCGAAGGGAGAAGCGAAAAGCTCATAACAAAAAACTCCTAACCTACAGCACTTGTATCATTCCCGCAAAGGCGGGAATCCATGTTTCTTACATAACTTATTTTCTATTCTATACGAGAAGGACAACGCGCGCCAAAAGAAGTATTGCAGGATTAAGAGATTACTCCAAGAACTTCTGAACAAAAAAAGCTGACGATATTGCGGATACTGTCCAGAACAAAAAAGATGTTCATGAAAATCGTTTGAACGTGGAAGCAATGCAAGCGGAAAAAAAGCGCGAGGAAGCATTTGCACAATGGGAAAAAGACCAAGGTATTCAGGACGGATTGGTGCCACTGCAAGACGAAGAGGAAAAGGAACATACTGAATAATTTTCTTGCGCATAAAAACTCCTCTGGGCGTACAACGCGGGAGGGGTTTGCTATTTTTTATTTTCGGCGGTAAGGTGTGGGGATATGTTCGTATCGGTCAATCAAAAAAATACCAACAACCTTGCCGACTTGCCGCAAAAGCCGGGGGTTTATGTATTGAGAGGCGCGCGCAAGACTATACTCTACGTCGGGAAAGCAAGCAGGTTGCGCAACCGCGTGCGGTCGTATTTTCAGAAAACATCTACCTATGTATCGCCTGTCAAATTCAATTTGGTTCCGGAAATCCGCTCCGTGGAAATTCGGGAGACTGGATCGGAAATAGAGGCGCTATTGCTTGAGGCGAATCTCATTAAAAAATACCAGCCGCCCTACAACGTGCTGCTGCGGGACGATAAGTCGTACATCTACATAAAAATCGCAACCGAAGAACTGTTTCCTCGCATTTTTACGACACGTACGCTGGAAAAAGCGGGAACCTACTATGGCCCGTTTACGAGTGCGGATGCGGTCAAAGAAGTATTAAAGCTCGTGCGGAAGTTTTTCCCCTATCGTGATAGTTCCTGCAAACCCGATCAAGGATTTCCCTGTTTTTCCTATCGGCTGGGGAGGTGTCCCGGACCTTGCGTGGGAGCAATAACGCAACTTGAGTATCGCAAGATCATCAGAAAGATCAAGCTTTTTTTTGAAGGGAAGCATAGTGAACTTGCGCGAGAGGTGAAAAGAGAATTGCGCGAGGAGCGGAAGCGTTTGCAGAGCGAAACTGACGAGGGAAAGCGGGGTGCGTTGGAGCTTGCGATCGCTCGTAAAGAAGTACAGGCGGAAAACTTGCGCGAGGTGATTGTGCATACCAAACTTGTAACCAGCCAGGAGAAATTTGCGTATGACGTGCGGGAGTTGGCGCGAGCCCTGCACTTACCCGCCATGCCCCACCGTATTGAAGGGTATGACATTGCGCACACGGGAGGCTTAAACGCCACCGGATCCCTGGTAGTTTTTGCGGAGGGAGAGCCGCTCAAATCCGCATACCGGAAATTTCGCATGAAAACGGTTGCGGAAAAACCCAATGACACGGCTATGCTCAAAGAAGTGCTTTCTCGCCGCCTGACAAAACTGGATACGACGGAAGCCGCACGCTGGAAACTGCCGGATCTTATGGTAATTGACGGCGGCAAAGCACAGCTCAATGCCGCGCGTTCGGCGCTACGAAGTGGGGGGGTTAGTGTGCCGGTTGTGGCAATTGCCAAAGGAGGCATTCACGGAAGTCAATTACGGCAAAAAGACGAACTCTATTTTCCCGGAGAAAAAAAACCGCTTGTGCTTCCAAAGAATTCTCCCGCGTTGCATATCATCCAGCGTGTACGGGACGAAGCGCACCGTTTTGCGCTCTCATATCACCAGCATTTGCGATCCAAGAGAATGGTGCAAAGGTAATGCTTCACATCAATCCCGCATGGCATTGTAGATTGAGCGAATAATACCATGTTCTACGCGTAATATAAGCGTAACGGCGGCGCAACACCAAATTAACAAACAACGTAGTATGTTATGCACCGCGTTTTTGCGCAATATTTTTTATTAACCACGCAGAATGCTCCAGCCTTTTAAGGCTGGAGCAGCTCATTCTGGGCGGATGGCTACTTTGCCGAAAGTGTAGGGGTAAAGAATGAAAGTACGATCAGACAATACATCAACGACCAATCATGGCCATAGGAGTAAATTCTCCGCCCTTTAGGGCGGGGATTACGTTAATTATAACAAACTTATGCAACACAATAGAGATATACACATAACCATACCCGATGACGCTATGTCCGGGTGAATACAGTCCTTACGCGAAGGAGGGTTTACCGAGTAAGAGATGGATCTCTTACTCGGCCATCTCAACGAAACTTACGCAAACCAAAAAGGCATTATAGATACCGAGCGGGAATTGAAGAGCATTGAGCAATATATTTTTGAAAAGGAATATCGGCTATTGAACGATGAGCAGCGCGAGTACTTGCGCAAATGGATTGAAATGTGGAAGAAAAAATAAAAGTACTACACCTCCACGAGCGGCTTGATTTCCAAAGACTTTTTAATCGTGCGCGGCGTCAAGCCGTGTTTTTTGTTATACGCTTGCTGGATTGCGCGGCGGCGTTCGGTTTCGGCGATGGCGCGGCGCATGGAGTCGGTAGTTTTGTCGGCGTACATAATCACCCGCCCGTCTTTATGACGCGCTGCTCTGCCCATCGTCTGAACGAGTGAAGACTCGTGACGTAAAAATCCTTCTTTGTCCGCGTCTAAAATGATAACGAGTGACACTTCCGGCAAATCAAGCCCTTCCCGCAAAAGGTTAATGCCCACTACCACGTCGTAATAGCCCTCGCGAAGCTTTTGTAAAATATCGCTTCGTTCCAGCGTCTGGATATCGGAATGCAAATAGGTAGCCTTAATATGCTTGTCTAAAAGAAAGTCCGTCAGCTCTTCCGCCATGCGCTTTGTGAGCGTCGTAATGAGCACGCGCTGCTTTTTTGTGACACATTTTTCAATTTCTTTCATGATATCGTTGATCTGTCCATCGGTTGCGCGCACATCCACCTTGGGATCCAAAAGTCCGGTCGGGCGCAGCAACTGTTGTGCGACTCGGTGGGTTGGGCCGTAGTGTTTGGTAAACGCATCCGTGATTGTTTTGGTATCCGACGAATGTGAAAGTTCATACTCACCCGGAGTGGCAGAAGTATAAATAACTTGCGGCATTTTCTTTGTGAACTCGGCAAAGGTGAGCGGGCGGTTGTCAAACGCGCACTTCAAGCGAAAACCGTAGCTAACCAGCTGCTCCTTGCGCGCGCGATCACCCGCGTACATGCCGCGCACCTGCGGAATCGCAATATGCGATTCGTCAATGAACAGGAGCATGTCTTTTGGAAAGTAATCCAGGAGCGTGTAGGGTGGCTCGCCCACCTCGCGAAAATCAAAATGGCGCGAGTAGTTTTCGATGCCATTGCAATACCCAACGCGCTCAATCATTTCCAAGTCGTACGTCGTGCGGCGTTTCAGCCGATCGTATTCCACAATCTTTTTTTGCGCTTGCAATTCCGCCAACCGTTCTTGGAGTTCCAAGCGAATATTTTTTATTGCGACCTTAATTTTATCTTCCGGGGTTACAAAGTGCTTTGCGGGAAAGAGTAATACTGCGTCCACTTCCGCGAGCGCTTTTTTGAGTGACGCGGCATAGGCGACGCGCAGGTGTTTGGGATTTCCCTGAAAGATGAGTAGGCGCTCAATGGCATCGCCGAAGAGTTCCAGGCGCACTACCTGATCACCGGTAGCAGGATGTATTTCCACCGTATCGCCGCGTACGCGAAAACTTCCCCGCCCAAATTCCTCATCATTGCGTTTGTATTGAATATCCACGAGTGCGCGTAACAGCTCTTGCCGTTTGATGTGCTGCCCCTTGGCAAAGCTTACGCTCATAGCGCGGTAGTCCTCTGGCGAGCCAATGCCGTAGATGCACGAAACGGATGCAACAACCAGCGTATCGCGGCGCGTCAACAGCGACTGGGTCGCGGCGTGGCGCAGGCGGTCAATCTCTTCATTGATGGTCGCTTCTTTTTCAATATAGGTATCAGTGTGCGGCAAATACGCTTCCGGCTGGTAGTAGTCGTAATAACTCACGAAGTAGTGGACGGCGTTACGCGGGAAGAGGTCGCGCAGTTCCGTGTAAAGCTGCGCGGCAAGTGTTTTGTTGGGCGACAAAATGAGTGTTGGCTTTTGTGTACGCTCAACAATATGCGCCATGGTGAAGGTTTTGCCTGATCCGGTAACACCCAACAGCGTCTGGTGACCGTAGTTTTTTGCCACACCGTCCGCAAGCTGCGCGATGGCAGTCGGCTGATCGCCTTTTGGCGTGAGTGTTGTCTCAAGTTCAAACTGCATATTGGAACCAGCGTACCATAGGATATGAGCGTAAGCAATAAAAAGAAAAAGGGGTCGGGCACCTTTTTCTTTTTATACGCGTTTTTATCTACTTGGAAAAAATCGCTAAGTTTGCTAAGCTATGTGTACATACCTAAATTATTCTATGTTTCTTACTACAAAAAAATTAGCCGTCAAGTTTGCATCCGCGGTGCAGTATCGTTCCTACTATAAGATGCTCTTGGTATGCGAAGTTTTCGCCGCGCTGACGGTCAAATGTATCTATGGATTTTTTGCGCGTCTCAAGGTACGTAACGGCGAGTACCTTCATTTGATTGATCCCCCCTACCTCATTGTTGCCAACCACGCGAATTACAACGATCCGTTTATCATTGGCGCAGCCTCATTTTTTAAACAAAAAAAATTACTTCCCTACTGCTTCATGACGCTTCCAAAGTTTCTGGAATGGCCTATAAGGGGAAAGCTCATACGACTGGTAGGATCGTTTCCGGTTTTTCCAAAAGCGGGAAGTTTGGATGAGTCGTTGGAGGTAGCCATACGCATACTTAAAGAACGAAGGGGCAGTATTATCATGTTTCCGGAGGGAAAAAGAAATGCACAGCACCATCACCAAAACGCGCGACCGGGTATTGCGCATTTAATGAAAAAATTCCCCGACATTCCGGTGGTGCCTATGTTTATTTCCGGCAATCAACCCATACCACCACTTTCATTTTTTTTGGGGCGTATGAAACTTATGGTAACTATTGGCAAACCGTTTACCTGTCGCGATATTGAGGGAGAGAAAAAAGACAACATTGTTCTCGCGCGGGAAGTGATGCAGCGTATTATGGAACTTGAAAAAAATGGTTAGGTGGTGTAGTATCGTAAAATCCGAAAGCAAGTTTTTTGCAGGGTGGCCCCTGCCTGCCGAAAGGCAGGGAGTGGGTCAAATGAGCTTAAACATTTGACGGGCTGCAAAAGGTAGCCCGGGCAAACACGAGGTACAGTTTTTTGACCGAGTCCCGTTTCCACGGGACGAGAAATATGGAAGGGTGGCCGAGTGGGTCAAATGAGCTTAAACATTTGACGGGCTGCAAAAGGCAGCCCGGGCAAACACGAGGCACAGTTTTTTGACCGAGTCCCGTTTCCACGGGACGAGAAATATGGAAGGGTGGCCGAGTGGTTGAAGGCGACGGTCTTGAAAACCGTTAAGGGTTCACGCTCTTCGTGGGTTCGAATCCCACCCCTTCCGCCAATTTTCAGAATTCGGATTTTGGGCGATTTCTCTGAAAGTACAAATTGGTGGTGTTTTTTGACTGATGTTCGAACTTTCTTTGAGCAAAACCCCACTAAGGAAGCCGACCCCGCCACTGTGCGCCTTGCTCGCCACACCACAGAAAAATACTCTTTGCTCTTTTCATTTTGCCTGCCTGCCGGTAGGCATGGTGCGCGCCTTGCGAACACTCCACCCGAACGCTGAATTGGTGGTAGTGGGTAGTAAAGGCTACCAAAAACTGGCGTTTGTTGAGGGTGGTGAAGTACAGGCGGTTTTGATGCGGATACAAGGAGAAATTAGTGATATTGACTTGACTGAAACCGAAGCTGAAAAAACCGAAGCGCGTAAAGAAAAACCAAAGGAGAAAAAACCGTCTGTGAAGCCGAAAGAGTCGGCAGTTCTAAAAGAGGGCGAAATCAGCCAAGATGCAAGAGCGTTGTTTGATGAGTTCGGTAAAAAGCCCAAGGGAGAGGTTGTGGAAAATGCGTTGGGACTTATACGTTCGGGTATCACTCTTCCCAAAGAGATTGCAGATGTCATTGACATAGAAGAAGGTAAGGATATTTCTTTTACGCGAAAGAGCTTGAAGCATTTGTCTGAAAAAGGCAAAGAGGGTGAGCTAAGGTGGACTGCTTTGTCTAGACCACCATTGTTGATAGGTTAGATAGCGTCATAGGAATTAATGTTGTGTCGGCGACAGCCGATTTTTTGTTTCCGTAATATACCTTATGGGGTGTCCGATAGTCCAATGACTGATGTCTCCGCTGATTGTTGTAGAACGCGAAGTAGGCTGAGAGATTCACCCGTGCTTCCTCAATGGTTCGGTAGGACTTCAGATAGACCTCCTCGTACTTGACGGTTCTCCACAACCGCTCGGTGAAGATGTTGTCCATGCATCGTCCTCTGCCGTCCATGCTGATCTGCGTTCCGTATTGTGCCAGCAGTCCGGTAAACCGGCGATCTGTGAATTGGCTACCCTGATCCATGTTGGCGATAGCGGGAACTGCGCCATGCAATGCGCGTTCCATGCCGTGATGCAGAAGCCGGATTCCATGGTATCCGACAGCTCCCATGCTACGACATGGCGGCTGTACCAATCAAGGATTGCCATGAGGTAACACCAACTCTTCTCCAATCTGATGTAGGTGATATCCATTCCCCAGATATGGTTGGGACGGCTGGCGATGACGCCTCGGATGAGATAGGGGTATACTCGATGAGAGGGATCGGGAATGCTCGTATTCCTTGATTTCCTTGGGTAGATTGCTTCCAGTCCCATGATACGCATGAGTCTCTGCACATGCTCTCTGGAGGCCTCAAGCCGATAGTCGTCATGGAGCGCGTACCTCATCCTGCGCGAGCCATAGAAGGGATACTTTGTGTACAGCTCATCGAGAGAGCGCATAATCGCAAGATTGCGCTCATTGACCACCGGCCGATAGGAGAGGCTGGCTCTGCTGATTTCAAGGAGCTCTGCTTGTTTTCTGACGCTGATTTCGGGTTGTAAAGGAACGATCAACTGCTTGCGCTCATCATGGGTCAAACGGGGCAAGACTTTTTTTTAACCATGCCAGCTCATGATCACGCTGACCAACCAGCTGGTACAATTCCTTAATCAACTGCTCCTGGGTCTTGCCTTCCTTGGTGCGTTTGTCAGTGAAGGCGCGCTCCAACGATTCCTCCGCTTGTTTCTTCCATGTATTGATCTGAGTGGCATGGACGCCGAAGGTACTGCTTATCTGGGTTGTTGACCGCAGCCCCTTTAATGCCATGAGGGTTACCGTCGCTTTTTGTTGTGGACTGAATGATTTTTTCATACTGCTATACTACCATGACTCTATCTAATATACTGGTATGGATTTCCCAGTCCAGTATACAACCAAAACAGACCTCCAGCGAAGGAAGTCTGATTTTGGGCGAAAGGGAAACAATTGGATCGAACCTTTGCGCGAATGGATTTTAGCCGCTCACCACGCCGAAAAACTGGCTTCGTCAAACGAATTTGATGAAATCAAATCGTTTGTGGAAAAAATTGGAACGAACCGCCGTTTGCTTTCCAAAAAAGTCGGTTGGGATTGGTCGGGAGTTTGGCGGATTGTGGCGGAAAATCAGAATAAAATCCCCCCAGCGCGCGAGCGAAGCGAGCGCATACCTTCTTCCGAAAACTCTCAATGTCTGAATTGGTCGGGGTGGCGGGACTTGAACCCGCGACCTCACGCACCCCATGCGTGCGCGCTAGCCAACTGCGCCACACCCCGACGCATACACTAGTTAACCATAAAATGGGTGTAGAAGCAAGTGTGAACCTACTTGCATTTTTTTAGATACTGCGCTAACCTTGTCAAGGTTACGTTCTCACTTTGAACCTTTTTGGCGCAGGAGCAATCCGGCGCATTTTTTATTGGTGTAAAGTATGCTATCGTAGTACTATGCGTGATACGTCATTCAAAGAGTACCTTGCAGAGCAGCTTGCGGAATTGGAGAACCTGCAATTTCGTTACATGTTCGGCGGGTGGGGAATCTATACCGATAGCATATTTTTTGGCATCATTTCCGGTGGGAAACTCTACTTTAAAACACATACACATACACGTGAAAACTATGAGCGGGAAGGCATGCGACCTTTTCGTCCGTCAGCAAAACAAATGCTGAAAAACTACTATGAGGTACCGCCGAATATTTTGGAAAATCCAAGAGAGTTGGCGAAATGGGCGCGTGAAGCAGCGCGACAACCGGTCGAGGTGGACAAGAAAATCATATCACGTTAGGCCAACCTTAGCTGTTACCTAAATTATCGCACTATGTTTTCCTCTTATTTTCAGATGCCATTTTGGGGAACTCTGTTTTTGGGAAATACGCTTAAGCAGTACGTGTTTGCCGCTGTGGGCTTTCTCGTTTTTTTGCTCATCTTCAAAGTTTTACAGGCACTGATCATCCATCGATTGAAGGCTATGGCGCAAAAAACCGTCACCGATATTGATGATACGCTCATTGAGATCGTGAATATCTTAAAACCGCCGTTCTATTCCTTTTTGGCATTTTACCTTGCGGTGCAGTTTTTGACGCTTGAGGCATTCGTGCAAAAATTCATCAATGCCGCGCTCATTATTTTGATTACCGCGCAAATCGTTATCGCTGCGCAGATCCTCATAGATTACTTAGCGCGAAGAAGCATGGGAAAGGAGAGGGATAAAGGGGCTCGGGCGGCAGTAGGCGTTATAAAGATTTTGGTAAAAGCCGGTATTTGGATAGGTGGGGTACTCATGATCCTTTCTAATTTGGGGATCAATATTACTTCGCTTATCGCCGGACTTGGTATTGGCGGCATCGCGGTTGCCTTGGCACTGCAGAACATCCTCTCGGATCTGTTCAGTTCGTTCTCCATTTTCTTTGACAAACCATTTGAAGTGGGAGATTTTGTTATTGTGGGTGAACACATGGGAATCGTTGAGAAAATTGGTATCAAAACGACACGCTTGCGCGCGTTGCAGGGTGAGGAAATAGTAATTGCCAATCGCGAACTTACTTCCGCGCGCATTCAGAATTTTAAAAAGATGTCCGAGCGGCGCGTTGTCTTCACTTTTGGCGTGACGTATGAAACGCCTTCGACGAAGCTCAAAACTATTCCGGAAACGGTCAAGAAAATCATTGCGTCCATTGAACTGGTACGCTTTGACCGTGCGCATTTCAAGCAGTTTGATGACTCTGCTCTGACGTTTGAAGTGGTATACCATGTGGGTGTTGCAGACTATAATCAGTATATGGATGTGCAGCAGGAGATCAACCTGCGTTTGAAGGACGCACTGGAACAGCAAAGCGTATCTATGGCCTATCCGACACAGACGGTATATCTGCGCAAGGAATAGTATGAGTATGCGCGTTACAGGAATAGTACGAGAGGGAAAGAAGAAGGGGCGGACGCTCGGTTTTCCCACGCTGAACATTTATGTGAGCGGAGAAATCGCGAGCGGGGTGTATTGCGGTAACGTTATCCTTCAAGGCAAGTCTTACCGAGCAGCCTTTTTTAAGGGCAAGGATACGGAAGTACTTGAAGCGCATCTCATAGATTTTATGGGAGATGTTTATGGAAAGCCCGTAGAAGCTACGCTCATCAGGAAGATCCGCGAGGTGCAAAAGTTTTCAAATGACGAGGAATTAAAACTGCGTATTGCAGAAGATGTACGTATATATTCACCGGAATCATAACGGCAGCCACTCGTGTCAAAGAAGTACGCCGCGGTAAAAGTTTTTTTGTGGTTGTACAGAAACCACGTGCGTGGAAACTGCGCAAAGGCGCAAGTGTTGCGGTGCAAGGTGTGTGTTCCACGGTGCGCAACATAACCTCGGGTACGTTTGAAGTTGCGTACATGCCCGAGACGCTGAAAAAACCACTGTAGGGAATTTGCGCAAAGACGCGATCGTGAATTTGGAACAGAGCATGCGTCTTGGCGATGAGCTTGGCGGGCACTTGGTGCAAGGGCATGTGGATTGCGTGGCGGAAATTGTGAACGTTGCGGCTGCCGGTGAGTCGGTGGTTATGGAATTTACCATTCCGAAAAGATGGATGCGGTATCTGGCTCCCAAAGGATCGGTCGCGGTGGACGGCGTGAGCCTGACAGTCGTGGATGTACACCATACCACTTTTACGGTATCCCTTAGTGAACTATACGCTCACCCATACGAATTTGGGAACATTGCGCAAAGGTGATACGGTCAATATTGAAACGGATGTACTGGCAAAATATGTTGAGCGGCTTATACAGCGATCATAATGTATGCGGAGAAAAACAGTTGGACAACCTAAAAAAATTGCCTTGGTGAAACCCGCGCGCATCGGTATCGTGGTAGCCAGGTTTCATAACGACCTGACGGAAAAGCTTTTAGCTGGTGCTTTGCGCGTGTTGAAGATGATCGGCATTCAGGAGGATCGCATTACCGTCGTATGGGTTCCGGGAACATTTGAATTGCTACTTGCCTGCCAAAAACTTGTGCAACAAAAAAAGTTCAACGCGCTGATTGCGCTCGGCTGTGTCATACAAGGCGCAACCGACCACCATCTTTTGGTTGGCAGTGAAGCGGCGGGTGGCATTATGCAGGTGAGTTTAACGCATAATATTCCCATAGGATTTGGTGTTATCACCGCAAACACACTGGCGCAAGCTCGGGAGCGCGCGGGCGACAAAGAGAACCGCGGCGAAGAAGCAGCGCACGCGGCTCTCGCCATGCTCTAACCCTACTATGATCACACCCGCATTGGAAATACACCATCTTGTAAAATCCTACAATGACCTACCGGCGGTGAAAGATATTTCCTTTACTATTCCCCGCGGCGAATTTTTCGGTTTTTTGGGTCCGAACGGCGCTGGTAAAACATCAACCATTAACGCTATTGTCGGCATCGGAAATTTTCAGAAAGGATCAATTCACGTATTCGGTCATGACGTGGTTGCCGACTACCGAGAAGCCCGCCGCCATGTGGGTCTATCACCGCAGGAGTTTAATGTAGACGCGTTCGCTACGGTGCGTGATATTTTGGATTTTGTGGGAGGCTACTTCGGCATGCGAAAACAGGAACGGCGCGAGCGAAGTGATACATTAATTGAACTCTTTGGATTACAGGTGCACGAGAAAAAGCAGTTTCGCATGCTCTCGGGCGGTTTTAAACGGCGTGTGATGCTTGCGCGCGCGCTCATGCATGATCCGGAGCTGTTGATATTGGACGAGCCGACTGCGGGGGTAGATGTGGAATTGCGGCACGAACTGTGGCGTATGCTGGAAAAACTCAATAGTGAGGGGAAAACCATTTTACTTACCACGCACTACTTGGAAGAGGCGCAAAAACTCTGCACGCGCATTGGTATTATTTTTAATGGCGAGATTGTGGCGCTGGAGAATAAAGACGCACTTGTCAAAGACGGAAAAACCATTGAAGACCACTATTTGCGCCATACGCAAAAACGTTCAATACCAAACGACTAACCTCTGATCACGCGCACATGCAAAACTTTAATCTCATAGGGTTTTATACGTTTACGCGCCAAGAGATACACCGATTTTTTCGTGTCGGTATCCAGACGCTCATCACACCGTGGATATCGGCATTGCTGTACATCCTTATTTTCGGGGAAATTGTGGGAAGGCGCATTGGCATGATACATGGCGTAGCCTACATTGATTTTGTGCTGCCGGGACTGTTGATGATGAATCTCATGCAGGCATCGTTTTCACAGACTTCTTCTTCGCTCTACTTTCAGCGGTTTCTCCGCCATATTGAAGAAGTGCTGACAGCGCCGTTGTCGTATTTGGAAATCATCGGCGGTTATGTGATCGCGGGAGTGGTGCGCGGGCTTATGGTTGGCATTGGCGTGTACGTGCTGGCATTCCTATTCACCATAACCAACATCAATCATATAGGACTTTTTGTATTTTACGCTATCTCGGTGTCCATCATTTTTTCTCTTTTAGGATTACTCGTAGGACTGTGGGCGAACAGCTTTGAACATCTCGCCATTCCTCCAACCTTTGTTATCATGCCATTGAGTTTTTTGGGAGGACTCTTCAACTCACTCGCCATGCTTCCCGAGAACATGCGGAAAGTTGTGCGGTTAAATCCTTTATTCTATTTTATTGACGGGATGCGCTATGCCATGATCGGCATTCAGGAATCTGATCGGCGCATTGGTTTTCTCCTCATCATCGGACTCGTAGGTGTTTTGACGTGGCTTGTGTGGGCACTGTTCAAGCGCGGATATAAAGTCAAAATATAAAAAACTCTTGTAACGAAAGAGTCTCAAGAGTGAGAGAGTAGGTGTTGCATGCTAGGCGCGCAGGTTGATGGAGCGTTGCTGGCAGAGGATAATATAGAAAAAAAGAAAAACCCCGCATCTTTAACATTGCGGGGCTGAAAAAAACTAAAGGTCTCTATTAGTACCAAAGCGCACGCCGGAACGGTCAAACGTGGTGGAAAGTCTTATGTCCTCACCAGGAATACTCTCCTGCACGTCTGTAATAAGTGGTATAGACATTTTTGCCTCTTCAGGCAAGTTCACGTGCAGGCATTGGATGCCGGCGTTGCTCGCTCTACGCAGCTTCTCAAGAGCTTTTTCACGATCATTGTCGACGATGCAATAACCAAACTGCATCTCCGAAAATATCTGTACGGTACGCGCGCAGCACCTTTCCGTTGCATCTGCCGAAAGTAGTGTGTACGTGTCGCACAGCACGACTCGCTCAACACCGCGCGCTGCAAGCATAACCAAAAGCTCGTCTGAAAAACACATCGCCCTTGCCATTTTGAAGCTCCAATCAATGATCACGACATTTTTTTTGATGTTGAGATCAAGCAGTGGCGCGATCGGCGCAAAAACGTCTTTCGCTTCATGCGCTACCATACAGCGCAGCTCAATATTGAGTGCTTGGATTTCGTTGGGATCATGCCATGTCATAATGTCGCACGGCGAGATACTCGGGATAACGCGAGCTTCAACGTTTGCCGTACACCCATTATGGCGCAGGCATTCGTGAAGGAAATGTGCTTTATCGCTAATTTTTTTAAATGATGCAAATGGACTGCTTTTGATCTCCGCGTAGGATAATCTATCGGTACAGGAGAGTTTGCGGATATGGTATTCGGGAGTAGGGATGTAGGCACACATGATGAGGCTCCTTGGAATAATCGGGAATATCCCGGTTGTGAGAGAACAAGAACTGATAAGGAACGATGTATTGTAACAAAAAACCAGCCTGTGGAAGGCTGGTTTTGCGTAATCGTCGTAACGTCAAACCTTCCACCCTACGGCTGGCTGATAATAATGCTCATAATGCTGTTGGTGAAAAAGTGGACCATGCGAAGAGTATAAGGCAAATAGATTTTTTTGTCAACTGGATGAATGTGATGTCGCCGGTTTGGTGTTGACGCGCAGGGTTACGTATGGCACTATGGGTGTGCATGCTATATCGCGCGGGTATAGTACAATGGTTAGTATGTCAGCCTTCCAAGCTGAATATACGGGTTCGATTCCCGTTACCCGCTCCAAGATTAGACTTTCGGATTTTTCCGCCGCCGCCGAATTTCGTTTTTCGCTTTGCGAAAAGCACAGCAATTCTTTTTGTAGTTGCCCTTGACCCTCCAAACCCATTCGCTGGCAACAGAATAGGAACTCCATTGTGCTAACTATAGTATGTAGAACTAAAATTAGTGATAGCTTATAATTAAATAACTATGAAGCGACAAAGAGTAATTAAATTTGGAAAGAAAATTCGTGAATAACGGAATAATTTAGGCTTATCTCAAGAAGAATTTGCTACTCGAGTTTGGGTACACCGAACTTATATAGGCATGATTGAGCGAGCAGAAAAGAATATTACACTAGAAAATATTGAAAAAATTACCAAAGAATTAAATTTAACGGTATTTGAGCGGACACGCATCGGAGAAAAGCACAAGGATGGGTTAGATGCTATCAAAATAGCAAAATTGGTGAAGCGCGACCGTAGCACAATCATACGAGATCTTGCCCGCAATAGGGCACCACAGACAAAACAGTACAAGGCCGAAAGTGCGCATGCCAAAGCACTCGAACGAAGAGAAAAGAGAGGTGTGCGACCGCGTCTCAAGAACGAACTTATCAGAAAGTACACGGTTGAGAAACTGAAACTTGGATGGTCACCGGAACAGGTATCAATACGTCTGCCGATAGATCACAAAGGACAATGTATTTCAGCAGAAGCGATATATCAGTTTGTATATGCGCCCGCACCACGAAAAAAGAAAGGTGTGGTGAAAGAGACGCGCGAAGATCTGCACGTCTACCTTGCACGCTGTTATCACAGACGAGAGAAAAAGGGCTTCAGGGATGCACAAAAGCTCTATCGCACCGTACCCCCTAGATAGAAGATCGTCCTAAGATTGTTGATGCAAGAAACGAGATCGACCGCTGGGAAGATGACACCATTGTCTCGCGGCAAAGCACTGATCACGTGAAGAGTATCAAAGAACGGGTGTCTGGCTTGCACAAGGTCACTGATGCCGATCTTCTACGACTCGAACACCGATTGAACACGCGACCGCGCAAACGACTTTGCGGAAAGACACCGCTCGAGGTATTATTCGAGCGCGCTGGTTGCGTACTTACTTATTGAATATAGCATCCTTCGCTGGTAGCCGTTTTTTATTTCATTCAGTTGCAAAAAAACCGTAATTTTCGTACAATACGAGAGTTGTTGCATGTAAAGATTGTACCATGAACGCCGCGCATGTTATTCCCATCATTTGCATTCTTTTCGTATTAGTGATGTCGCTCCATGTATTTAGAAAAGCTAGAAATTAACGGGTTTAAATCATTCGCTCATAGAGTGGTACTTGAATTTACCCACGCAACCGAAGAGGATAAAGGCATTACTGCAATTGTGGGGCCGAACGGATCGGGCAAGTCCAATGTTGCCGACTCCATGCGTTGGGTGCTGGGCGAACAGAGCATGAAAACCATCCGCGCAAAAAAAAGCGAGGATGTTATTTTTTCCGGCTCCAGTAAAAAAGCGCGGCTGGGTCTTGCGGAAGTGAGCCTGCACTTGCGCAACCAGAAGTATGATACCTTTGCGGCGACCGAAATGGAAGAAAGCGGCGAACAAAAAGAATTCTTCGCTGCATTACTCTCCTTGCCGCACATCGTCCTAACCCGTCGGCTCTATCGCAACGGCGAATCGGAGTATTTGATCAACAATAAAAAAGCGCGCCTGCTGGACGTGCAATTACTTATAGCCAAAGCGAGGTTCGGGCAAAAAACCTACAGTGTTATTGGTCAGGGCATGATTGATCACATTCTGGTCGCGGGTGTTGCGGAGCGCAAAGAATTTTTTGATGAGGCAGTTGGTGTGAAGCCATTGCAGATCAAACGCGATCAGTCGCTGCTGAAGCTCAAGGGAACAACGGACAACTTGCAGCAGGTAACATTGTTATTAACAGAAATTGAACCACGTCTTAAATCCCTCTCGCGACAAGTTAAGCGGCTGGAAGCGCGCGAAGAGGTGGAACAAGAACTTCGTGAAAAGCAAGCGATATACTATGGATATTTTTGGCAAACGCATACGGAGGCGATGGAAATCGCACGCCAGAATGTGAAAGAGAAAAATCAGAATCAACTTGCCACACGGGATGAGATAAAAAAACTTAACACGCAGCTTGGAGTATGGGAAAAAGAAAGCGGCATGGCGGAGGAATTTACGCGGCTGCAGGAAGTGCAGCAACAATTGCTTGACAGGAAGAACTCCGCCCTCAAAGAAGAAGGGCGTATCAAGACGGATCGCGAACGGTTGCTGCTCAAGGAAGGGAAAAGTGATGTGGTATGGTTTGAGCGTCGGTATGATGCAATGCAAGAACGGCTTCGGCAGCTTGCCGACGACCAAGAACGTTTCAGGCGACAGCAAAGCGAAGCGGATGCGCAAGTTCAGACAGCGTACAAAGCCGTTCGGGAACAGGACGCGGCGGTAGAGAAAGCTGATAAAGCGAGGCGTAAATTTCAAAAAGAAACACAACTCACCGCTCCGGAACTTGCGGACGCGCTCCGTGGAATATTTACCGAGCAGGAACAGGAGCTTGCGGAACTGCTGCATGCGCAGGATATTGCCCATGTGCGCAAAAGTGCCGAGCGCCTTAAAGCGCAGCTTAATCGCATGTGCGCGCTGGAAGAGCGGTTCCGCGCATCGCAACAAGCTGATTACAGCGACGCGATTCGTGAGCTGGAACGCGAAGCCAAGATTGCGATTAGGGAAAAAGAGGCGGCGGTAGCGGCTTTGCAAAAAGCGCAAGTTGCGATGGAGCTTGCAAAAGAAAAACTTCAGTACGCCGAAGTAGCTTACCGAGATGCAGGCGGAGAATTGGAGCAAATCCGCAAAGAGATCGCGTTCAATAAAAAACGCGCAGGCTCCGATGAGCAGAAGAACGCCACACACATGCTGGAGGAAGAACAGGAGAAAGTGCGAGCGGAGATGGAAACGGTTGGTGAGGATCTACGGAAAGCGGAAGCGGCGCTCGCGACCATTACTGAAAAAGAAAGTGAGAAGAAAAAAGATTTCTTTGCTTTGCAGCGCACCTTGAGCGAACGACAGCATGAGCTGCAGCGGGTGATGCAGGAGCGTGCTGCGCACGAGGTAACGCTTGCTCGCGCGGAAACCAGACGCGAAGACTTGCAAAAAGAAATGGTGGATGAACTTCCGGAAAGTTTGCGGGAGTCGGTGATGCGCCATGGTGGAGAAGCACTTGCGGCAAATGAGGTGGAATCGCTCGGCGAACGCATTCAGCATTTAAAACGGCAGATGGAAGTGATCGGCGGCATTGATGAGGAAGTTATCAAAGAGCATACAGAAATTGAAGCGCGGTATACGTTTTTACGTATCCAGGTGGAGGATTTGACCCGCGCGCATGAACAGTTGACCGCAACCCTCGCCGAGCTGGATGCACTTATGCAACAGCAGTTTGCTACGGGCTTCACGAAGATCAATAAAGAATTTCAACAATATTTTAGCCAGCTTTTTGACGGGGGAGTTGCCAAGCTCGTGCATTTTCAGGAACGACGCAAAGAAACAAGGAAGGAAGATGAGGATGCCGCTGAAGAGGTAAAAGCGAAAATATCTTCCGCAAAGGATAAAGTTTTTGAGGGCGTTGAAATTCAGGTAACGCCTCCCGGCAAAAAACTCAAAGACATTGCCGCGTTATCCGGCGGCGAACGTGCACTGACCTCCATTGCGCTCATTTGCGCGATTATCTCCACTAATCCGTCGCCATTTGTCGTATTGGACGAAGTTGATGCCGCGCTGGACGAATCCAATTCAGAGCGGTTTGCGGATATTCTGAAACATCTGTCGCACAAATCGCAATTTATCGCCATCACCCATAACCGCGCGACCATGCGCCGCGCGCGTCTGCTCTACGGGGTTACTATGGGGGATGACAGTGTGTCGCAATTATTGAGCGTGAAATTGGAAGAAGCGGAAGGTAGAGTTGTATAAAAATCATTGACACCAATGGGTATTTCTGTTAAAGTGAGTGCGTTAACTTTGGAAAATGTCCCCGTAGTTCAACGGATAGAACGGGAGCCTTCTAAGCTCTAAATGGGGGTTCGATTCCCTCCGGGGACACCATCGATCCGCCCCTATAGTTCAGTGGATAGAACGTGGGCTTCCGGAGCCTAAGACGTAGGTTCAATTCCTACTAGGGGTACCAGGAGAAAACATGCACCACAAGGCATATATCACAACGTAAGCTTATGGTGGCTATGGTGTAGCGGTAACACAGCAGGTTGTGGTCCTGTTATCGAGGGTTCAACTCCCTCTAGCCACCCCAAACTGTATCTAATATAACCGAGTTCGGTTGATTGGATATCATTGCAGGAATCTCGGCAATTTGTCGGGATTTTTGCGTTTTAGGGGCAATCTTGGATTTTGATTTACCAGCTATGAATGGTGTAAATTCTACAGCCAAGTCGGTTATTATTCTTGGACCGGTAATCTCTTTGTATTTCTTGGTGAAGGCCATATTTTCGGCTTGCATCATTCCTCTGATGATCGGTGATGGCATGACGGTCTGGATTTTTTGTCGGTCACCTCGAATCTCTCCAAGTAAAGGCCAAGGAATAATCGTTTCATCTCATCCGGAGACTTCGTAGGCTTCATAAGCGCTTCGGACAAACAAGAGCATATCTTGCAATTCATCAATCCGCATATTGAGTTTCTTGTCTTGGGCATACAGTTCGTCTTGCAGGATTTCGATCTGGTCTTTGATTTTTACTTTGATTCGGGTGAAGTCATCATCAGTAATTAGTCCGTCAAATAATTTTTCCTCGGCAGTGTCACGTTTCTTTTCCAGCATCATTTTTTGGGTATTCAAACCTCGCTTATCTTTATTGATCACTTCTTTGCGAGTGCTGTAAATCTTTTCAATCTTGGCTACCAGTCTATCGGTAAAATTGGGAGTAAATTCTATATACTTAAATAAGTCAGCGACCTGCTGTTCTATGTCCCAAACCTCCACATACTTATCTTGGCATTTAATCTGATCGCCAGACCGGTTGCAGTGATAATAAGATTTATTTTTCTTAGGATGATGTTCGGCCGTTATTGCCGCAGTCAGGAAAGTAAAAAATCATTGGTATTACGGCTGGGGTATGCGACTGTGGTTCTGGCCATATATGTGGATTTTTAATGTTTCCGGCTTTGACGCAATTGAACTCACCATGAAAAATGGAAGAATCTATTGCATCGGCACCGACGAGCCGGAAAAACTTGAGGCCGTGATCAAGCAAATTATACGTTCTTAATTTCAAAATAGCTCTGCCAAAAAATTCGCTATGGAAATCTTATATATTTCACTTCTAATCCTTATCGCCGCGACCCTAGACGGTATCTAAAAAACATCTCCCTGCCGGGAGATGTTTTTGATTTCTTGCTTGGTAAGTACCGTTTAGCGGCACCGTGTTACCTGCCATAAGATCGTTTGTGGGCGTACGGCTGCCGGCTGCTGCTGGAGGTTCGGGAATTTCGCGCGCCACCCTCGCGTATAGGACGGCGAGGGGCAAATGAACGTTCGTGTTCCGTTGCGCGTGGCATGGGAATATGTACAGTGAGTTCAGGGAGTGGCAGTATGGGAAGTCGCGTGCCGATGAGTTCCTCAATCATATATACATCGCGCTTTTGGTCGGGCGCGGCGAACGATATGGCTTTGCCGCCTTTGCCCGCGCGACCCGTGCGGCCGACACGGTGTACATAATCCTCGTGATTGTCCGGCAGGTCAAAGTTTATCACGAGCTCAATGTCTTGCACGTCAATGCCGCGCGAAGCGATGTCGGTTGCGACAAGTATGCGCGTTATGCCGGATTTAAAATCTGCCAACGCTTTGGTGCGCTGCGGGAGTGATTTGTTAGAGTGGATTTCCGCAGCTTTATGGCCCATGTCGCGCACCGCGGTTGCAATCTTTTTTGCGCCGTGCTTGGTGCGGCTGAAGATGAGTACGCGCCCGTCGTAGTCGGCAAGCACTTGATGCAGCAGCGAGAGTTTTTGGGGTTTTGGTACGATGAATACTTCCTGCTCAATATTTTTTGCCATAGTGCCTTGCGGCGCGACTTCTATGCGCAACGGCGAATGCATGTAGTTTCTGGCAAGTCGCGTGATTTTTTCCGGCATGGTGGCGGAGAACAACATGGTCTGTCGGCGATCCGTCGGAATACCAACCAGTATCCTTTTAATCTGCGGTTCAAATCCCATGTCCAGCATGCGGTCGGCTTCGTCCAATACCAAAATATTCACCGAAGCGAGTGAAACGGTTTTCTGTTGCAGGTGATCTATCAGGCGTCCCGGTGTTGCTATAATAACATGGGGCCGTTTTCGTAACGCGTTAATTTGCGGTCCTATGGCAGCTCCTCCAATAAGTATTGCGGTACGCAAGCCGAATGCACGGCCAATCAGCGCAAGCGATTGATCCACTTGAGCCGCAAGCTCGCGAGTCGGCAAGAGTACGAGACCCGTACCCTTGTGCCGCGAGAGACGCTGGATCATAGGAATGCCGAACGCAAGCGTCTTGCCGGTGCCGGTTTGGGCGATGCCCATGACGTCTTTGCCTTCCATGGCGATTGGTATCGCCTGGTGTTGGATTGGGGTTGGGGTTGTAAAACCCAGTTTGCGCAGGTGCGCGACGATGCTCGGTGCAATGCCTAATCCATCAAAGCCCGATCGTTCATGATTCTTGGTCATATATAAAATTACGACCCGATTTCCATCTGGTCGTATAGCATCTATATAACGCAAGAGGTTTCGAGTCCAATCCCTTAAATTGGGACATTACACGCATATTCTACACTATAAAAATAAAATTGTCAATATGTGGCAAGTTTTACATTGTAAAACTTGCTCCGGTGCATATATTTGAAATCTCTGCTATACTCGAAAGTATGGCAAAAGAGAGATTTACCAATCTTCCGGAAGAACATTCGGCTCATAGTAACCATGGGCTGCTTGCATTTCTGCGCTGGAGATTTGGATTTGTAGACGAGCCGTATGTTTTTTTTACCGCGCGTGATACGCACTTCAAGCCGCGCAAGGCTATCCCTGATCTTGAGCGCATACACCATCCCAATAAAAATAAGCTGCAGCTTACATGGATTGGACACGATACCTTTCTTTTGCAATATCAAGGGATCAATATTTTGACCGATCCCATCTTCAGCAAACGCGCATCGCCTTTTTTATGGATCGGGCCCAAGAGATTGGTGGATCCCGGTTTACATATTTCCGAATTACCGCGGATAGATTATGTGGTAGTGAGCCATGACCACTACGATCACTTGGATTATGCAACGGTCAAACATCTCGGAAATACGCCGAAATTTATTGTACCCTTAGGGCTTAAAGCATGGTTTGAAAAAAGAGGCATTACGAGGGTAGTAGAAAAAAACTGGTGGGAGAATGAACGATGTGAGGGAGTAATGTTTACCGCGGCGCCGGTAAAGCATTTTTCGGGAAGGGTACCATTTCGGTTTCGTACCACGCTTTGGACGGCGTGGGTGATTGAGATTGGCAGAAAAAAAATTTTCTTCTCGGGTGATACAGGATACAACGGCCATTTTAAAAAAGTGTATGATCGGTTTGGCGCAATGGATGTGGCACTCATCCCCATCGGCGCGTATCACCCCCGCTGGTTGATGCAGGACGTGCACATTGATCCGCGCGAGGCGGTGGCTATTCATGAAGATTTGCACGCGTGCCGATCAATCGCCATGCACTGGGGGACTTTTAAGCTGACCTCAGAACCCTTGGCGGATCCTCCGCTCTATTTACAATCCGTATTGAAAGAACGAAAAATCTCGCAGCAGGATTTTCAGGTACTGGACTTTGGAGAGATGGTTGTATTGTAAACAAAGTATTTGCAGCGTAATCTACACTCATGCCGCATTGGTGATTTGAGCGCATAGGTATTATGATAGTGCGGGTGTTATCTTTTTGACTCGGAGATACATATAGTAATCACTAATCATAATCCCCAACACGTATGCGCACGTTGTTTTTAAGCATTCTCCTATTCTTCTTCTTTGCCACTGGAGCAGCGTTGCTTGGGGGATGCGTACGCCAATCCAAACTGGTGCAGCAGGAAGTTGCGCCACGAGCATTGCCGGGTGAGACATCACAACAACCTCAAGAAATCGTCAACGAGGCGCCAAAATCGTCCATTGCCGATCCTTTTACTATTGATGTAAGTGGAAAAAATTTAAGCATATTGCCGAAAGAAATTTTAAAGCAGACGCGCGCGAAAAAACTTATTCTTTCATACAACAACTTCACGTCATTGCCATCGGAAATAGGCGAATTGAGCAATTTGGAAGAATTGTACGTGGATCATAATTTGCTGGAAGGCGCGCTGCCGGCGGAAATCCGCAAAATGCCGCGTTTAAGAATTTTGAACGCGAGCAATAATCATCTGACGGGAATTCCGGCAGAAATTGGGCAGCTCAATTTGTTGCGCGAACTCAATTTTCAAAATAATCGTCTTGATACCTACCCCCTTGAACTGGGTAATTTACAGAGCCTTGAAACTTTCAATATTTCCGGGAATCTTTACTCGCAAGAATCACTGCAAGCATTGCGAAACCTTCTGCCGGATACCAAATTTATTGACCTTTAAGGTAAGAAGCGACCACCTTTTATAAGGTTGGTTTTGTTTTGACGCGCGCATAGCCGTATGCTATTCTGTGCCTGCGTTCTTTAAAATTTTGCGCGAAACAGCAACCACGCATCCATAGGAGGAACAGACATGAGCGGTATGTGCGGCGTATTGGGAATTGAAAATGCGGCAGAGCATGTAGTGCTTGCACTGGGGGGTGGACTTGAACATCGGGGAGCGCATAAAACGGGCGCAACAGGCGTGGTATCGCAGTATATTGGGGAAGATGGCATACAGCATCAGCACTCACACAGGGGTTACGGAGCCGTTGGCACCGTCTATTTTGAGCAGAACGATGTTGCACGTTTGACTGGTGAGTGCGCCTTAGGCTATGTCGGACCGGCGGAACCGCTGCTTAGTATCCATGACATTCCTCCGTATGGGCAGCGATTTCCTTTCATCGGCAGGGAGGATGCGCGCATTGCAATTTGCTACGATGGCGTTATTACGAATAAGAAAGATTTGTGTCAGGAAGCCGTATCCGGCGGCTATGCGCTCACATCTCCCAAATCACCCGTAGTATTTTTGGCAAATCTACTTGCCCAGCATACGGGAAGATCGGGCGGGACACTGGTGGCGCCTGACGAGCCGAATGCATTACATGATAACCTCTCACGCCAGGTAGCAACCTCCATAACCGATCGGGTATTTGCGCTTGCGCAGAAACTCCAAGGTACCTTTGCGCTTGCGGTGATGGTTCAGGACATGCTTATTGGTGTATGTAGCCCTTACGGGGCGCGATCGCTCGTGGTTGGCAGACTCTCCAACGGTGCTATGGTGCTTGCGTCGGAATCATGCGCTCTCGATATCATTGACGCAAAACTTCTCTATGAAGTCAGTGCGGGAGAGATGGTTGTGGTGCATGCCAATGGCACGATTGAACAAAAGTATCCGTATGCTGGTCCAAGTATATCCCCGACATTTTGCGCCATAGGGCGTGTGTACTACCAACGGTTTGATAGCAGGAGAGATGGACAAACTATCAATGATCTGCGCGAAGCCATGGGTGCGCGCTTGGCCGAAGAGCATCCGGTTGCCGTTGACGTGGTTATCGCTATTGCCAACTCGGCAATTCCCGTGGCGGTACGATATGGAAAAAATATGAAAGCTGACTTGCGGCCGGTCGTGCGCGGGCAGCACGCAAGTCCGGGGCTCATTCAATTATCCCACAAAGTTTTGGGAAATAGCGCTACGATTCGCTACCGTTTTGTGGAGAGTGCGGTGCATGGCAAGCGCGTGGCGCTTGTGGATGCGGGATTTTTACGCACAACGGATATTGCGCGCTTGGTGCGCTTGCTTCGGGAAGCGAACGCTGCCGCAGTGCATGTGCTCATCGGAACACCGTTATTGCGCAGCACCTGCCCTTACGGCGCAACGCGGCTCTTGCATGAGTATACGTCTATCTTATGCAAATCGGACAATCTTTCCGATAGAGATCAGATTGGCGCGGACAGTGTCGCATTTCTTTCGCTTGAAGGATTGCGCAAGATATTTACAGATATGGCTCCCAACTCTACGCCTTGCCTGCGCTGCTTTGAGTGCGCATAAAACGACCTTAGTATTCCACGCGCCTCGGCAAACACCTTGGCGTTTTTTCTTGCAATTTTTATTCCTCCCACCACACCACACCACACCACACCACAAACAATCAACACCACGCTCTCAATCTTTTCGTTTGTGAAAAAAATATCCCGCAAGGGAGTTTTTTATTAACCACGCAGAATACTCCAGCCTTTTAAGGCTGGAGATGCATGCGACCCGGAATGAGGCAACGTACGTTGCCGAATGGAGGCAATTCTGTCATGATTGGTCCAAGGAGGAAGTAGCAGGGTCCTACGTACTGAATTTCCCGAACTGGAAGAATTCTTGTGGGGCAGCTCATTCTGGGCGGATGGCTACTTTGCCGAAAGTGTAGGGGTAAAGAATGAAAGTACGATCAGACAATACATCAACGACCAATCATGACCATAGGAGTAAATTCTCCGCCCTTTAGGGCGGGGATTACGTTAATTGAAAAAGAAGCCGACACCAAAAAAGCTATTAAAGACGCCGAGAAAGACTTAGAGAAAAAAGTGCTGGTTAAATATCCGACTCTTACCGAAGAAGAAATCAAAACCTTGGTTGTTGAACGCAAGTGGATGGATGAATTGTCCGCTCGAGTTTTGGGCGAGATAGACCGACTCTCTCAGACCCTCACCGGCCGAGTCAAAGAGTTGGCCGAGCGTTATGCCGAGCCAATGGCGGAAGTTACGAGCGAAGTGGAAACGCTTACTAAAAAGGTTGAGGATCATCTCGCTAAGATGGGATTTAATTTGGAATAATTATGTCCGATGAAAAGATAAAAAAGTCAGTTTCCTATAAGGTACTTATCAAAAAAGATGACAAGTTTTTTAACGTTGGAACAATTGTTATAAAAACATATACCGGCGATATTTTATATACACCATCCATTAAGTTTATGGATGATGGAAAAAGTAAAACGAATAAAGAAATCGAGCATATTTCATGGCATGCGAATGGACAAGTACACTTCAAACACAAGGGTACAGCTACACCAGAAAAATATTCTATCGTTCAAAAAAATGGGGAAAGACAGAAAATATCCGAGATAGGTTTTCAAGAGCTGATTCGCGACACAATAAAAAAATACTCTGAATTGCCTCTATATAATAAAAAAGTTATTGATTTAGATGTGGTTTTCGATGTTTCTAATTATGATGGATCAGTTGCCTTTTTCTTTTCGATTGTTTCGAGTAAATTAATTGTCGCTCAATACAAAGGGCAAGCTGTGCCAATTAAGTCAGTTAATACAAAAGAAAAAAGAGATGGGTTGGGCTCTACCATTAGAGCTCTCGGTCATCATTCCGGAAGTGCAGATGTAATACTTCAGTATTCGTTAAGAAAAATTGACGCAAATAATTTACGGACAAATCGGCAGGTTTATATTCCACACGATATGAAAATATCAAAATTGAATATCAAAGTATGAAAACAACAATAGATACAACAAAATATAAACAAACCGAGATCGGCGTGATTCCGGCTGATTGGGATGTTAAAAGACTGGGAGATATCGTCCAGTTTAATAACGGCAAAGCCCACTAGAGATTTATTATATTGAGTTGCTGCGCATAGTAGGGTAAGATATCTTTATATGTATATCTATTTTTCTCCGCAGCGTTTATCCGCACAATCAAGTATCATCGCACTAGCATCATAATCGCTCTTTACTTAACGGGCAAAAACTATGAGCAAAGAAAAAACGCTGCTTTCTTGGAATGTGAACGGCATCCGCGCGGCGGAGCGCAAGGGGTTTCTCAACTGGATAGACAAAGGGCTGTATGATATCGTTTGTGTCCAGGAAACAAAAGTCAATGATACATCGCTTTTGAGCGATGCGGTGCTTCAGACAAACGGCTATCATGCATACTGGAATTGCGCAACGGAAAAAAAAGGATACAGCGGGGTTGCGGTGTATACTAAAGAAGAACCGCTTGTGGTCAAGACAGATTTTGGGAAAAATCTGCTCTCCAAAGAAGGGCGTATGTTGGAATGTGATTTTGACGACTATATTCTGCTGAACATCTATTTTCCTAACGGTGGCATGAGTCCCGAGCGGCTCGCGTACAAACTTGAGTTCTACAAACAGTTTTTGCGCTACGTCCAATCCTTACGGAAAAAGTGCAAACACGTCATATTCTGCGGTGATTTGAATACCGCGCATGGTGCAATTGATTTGGCGCGTCCCAAAGAGAATGTGGAACATTCTGGCTTTATGCCGATTGAGCGGGAATGGCTGGATAGGTTTGTGGAAGCCGGATTTGTGGACACCTTCCGACTATTTCACCAAGAGGGCGGGCAGTATTCTTACTGGGATATGAAAACGCGCGCCCGCGACCGCAATGTCGGCTGGCGCATTGATTACTTTTGGGTTGATGACCTAACAAAAAAACTGGTAATAGATGCATTTATTTTATCCGAGGTGATGGGGTCGGATCATTGTCCTGTAGGGATTAGAATCAAGTCAATTTGACAAGTTTTGTATAAGGCGTACACTAAAGTTAGTTGGTCTTTTTCAAGTCATAAATTACCACTTGCGGAGGTGAATCATGGCATCTACACTGAATCATCTGAATCATCGCAATGGCAATATTGACAATGACCCGTTGTCGGAACCGCAGTACCATGCCTATTGGCATGAGTTGTGCGGTCAAACCCGCCAACGCGTCAGATATTTGAGACCTGAACTTGCAGAAAGGTGGGATGTCCTGCCAGAGGACATGCGGGCGCAAATCGCCGAGGCATTTGGCGATTTAAACCACCACGCAACCTGGTTGTGGCTGCGGAGAAGAGGCATAATCAGAACTCTGACCGCAGAGGATCTGATGCGACATTTCCACCGTACGGGCGCGGATACAAGATTTAGAGTAAAGTTTAATTTGCATCTGCAGATGTGCCATAAGGAGTAAGCGCGTTTCTTCATATCATGGAGGACAATGCCAACGTCCTTCTTTTTTTGCGTTTGACATCTTGCCGTGGTGGTGTACACTCTGAAGAGACTATATAACCTTACAACTATGATCCCAACAGCCGTATATGAAGGCGTTGAGCATGAGCCGCTTTCCGATCCGTTGGACGGAGAGAGTGAGTTTTTATTTGGTCAAGAATCCACAACACTTTTTAATAATCTCCCTGTTGCAACGAAGCAAAATATAGAAAAATATGCGGGAAAGTACATACAGGGATGGGATAATCGCAACCCTCAATGGCGGTATCAATATGCCGTGATATTCTCACCTTTGCATGTGGAAAAGACTGTGAAAGATTTGCAGGGAGAAGAAAAAGAAATAAACGGTGATACGATCGCAATGCATTTTGTTACATCGGGAGCAGCAAAGCGTTTTCGCGATGCGTATGATGTATATAGGGAAAGCAAGCACGAGGAAGAACACCATACACAATGACGGCGTAGTATGGATTTTTCGTTTCGTGAAAGAGTATACAAAATAGTTGCCGCCATTCCACAAGGACAGGTGCGGACCTACAAACAAGTTGCGCAACTTGCGGGAAACGAACGCGCATATCGTGCGGTTGGTAGCATCCTCCATAAAAATACCAATCCTAATGTTCCATGCCACAGGGTGATACGTTCCGACGGAACAATTGGAGGCTATAATAAAGGTGCAAAAGAAAAAGTAAAAATTTTACAACAAGAAGGGTACGTACCATGACTACAAACGATAATCGCACGGATTTTTTGCGTGTCATACGCGATGAGGTGGCGAATCTTACTTCCTCGCCGCTCTATGAGCAGCGCATACAAACCGGTTCGCATCCGGTGTTGGGCGAAGGGAATCACCATGCCGAAATCATGTTCATCGGCGAAGCGCCCGGAAGAAATGAGGCCAAACAAGGCCGTCCTTTTTGCGGTGCCGCAGGGAAAATTTTAGACGAACTTTTGGCGAGCATTGACATTCCCCGCGAGGATGTTTACATCACCAACATCGTAAAAGACCGTCCGCCAAACAACCGTGATCCGTTGCCGGAAGAAATCGCAATCTACGGACCGTTTCTTGACCGTCAGCTTGCCATTATCCGTCCGCCTATCATTGCGACGCTCGGTCGTTATTCCATGGGCTATGTCATGGAGCGGTTCGGTTTGGATGATAAGATTGTTCCTATCAGCAATGCGCATGGGTCATCTTATGCAACTGACGGTAAAGAGTTTGGGAGACGCTCGGGGCTTAGCGTACCGCAGAACTGGAATGTTACTATCGTGCCGCTGTACCACCCGGCGGTAGGGGTGTATAATAGGCATACGCTTGATGTGCTGCGTGAAGACTTCAAAGTGTTGCAGTTGGTGAAGCATCTTACTTCATAAAACCCATAACATGGAACAGGGTACAACCGAGGATAGGTCGCTAAGAAAATGGTATCTCGTGCAGACGATCGTTATACTCGCGGGAACGGTTTTTGCATGGTATACGGTTGTAACGGATTTTTTGCGTTTTTACCATTATGAGGGTACGTTGTTTAAAGTGCGGGATTGTGTCGTGCCGAATCCGGTGGTAACACCGTGCTTCTATGGCGCTTTGGCGTTTATTCTGGCACTCGCGCTTTCCATCCAGGTGTTGCGCAAAGAAGAGAATCGCACGACCATCCAACGCTACCTCACGTGGCTTTTGGGAGCGGGTACGCTGTTTGCCGCAGGTAATTTTACCCTTACGATGGTGCGCTACGTTCAATCCAATGCGACCGGCGAATCCTTTATCGCTTGTTCCGGTATTCCGGCAGCAACACCGCTTACCACCCCCTGTTTCTTTGGATTGATTTTTTATGCCGCCGCGTTTATGGTAGCGCTCTCCATCATACGCAAGCGAAAGCTAGCGGCAGATGCTACTCAACTTCCGACAATGCCATTACCGAAAAAAACTTCCGCACAACCGTAGTATGACCTTATCCATTGGAAAACCAGCTCCAAATTTTACCTTGCCCGATCAAAACAGCAAGGAACACTCCTTGCGCGATTATCGAGGGCTGTGGGTACTCATCTATTTTTATCCGAAAGATCATACGCCCGGTTGTACCACTGAAGCATGTACGCTGCGTGACAGCTATCCGGCGTTTCAAACACTGGAAGCAAAAGTGTTTGGCGTAAGTGCGGACTCGGTGGCGAGCCATGAAAAGTTTGTGCAACAGTTCACCCTGCCCTTCACCCTGCTTTCCGACACCACGAAGGAAACAATTAAGGCCTACGGTGCGTGGGGACGAAAAAAAATCATGGGGCGGGAGTACGATGGCATCTTCCGCAACTCGGTACTTGTTGATCCCAAGGGCAATGTGGCAAAAATCTATGAAAACGTGAAACCTGCCGACCACGCTGAAGAAGTATTAAAAGATATTTCTCGGCTACGTTCTGCATAAACCGTTGTTGAAACCGCAGGAAGGAGAGTGGAAATGCATAATTGCGAGATCTGCTTTCAGGTGCGCAAGAGCATGTCGGGTCAACAGGAACAATATTGGCTCGTCTGGGATGGGGAATTCTGGTATCATTTCAGAGATTCACGGCAGAATCTTGCTCCGTTTGACAGGGTGTGTTACAAACAATTGCAAATGCATTTTGGATTTTCTCTTGATGCAGTTCTGGAGAAGAAATGTGGAAGTATGAGTCCAGCGTGGCTCACCCACATTGCACTCGAAAGAGCATTGACTCTTGGTTAGGACTTCTATCAAACTCTCTCGCTCATCAGCCTAATATCCCTCGGCGGATTTTTTTCTGCAATTTCTACAATGAGTACACAAAAAACAAGCGAGGGTGAGATTTCTTGAAGATATTATTTTGTAAGCGGTAAAAGGTCGGACCTTTTTTGGGGTTTTTCGGGACAAAAAGAAGGGGGCTTGATTTTCACCAAGCCCCCTTGACCCCCCCCTACTTCCTGAAGAGATCTGCGAGCTCTTTTTAGAGCTCGCAGATCATAGCAACCGTTTCCTGGTTGCTATGATCCTTCTCGAACTTTTTATAGAAGGACAGGACTGCCCGAAGACGGT